>Ga0302221_10001931_pt1 | contig 13118 bp, 13 predicted proteins | sample II_Palsa_E2_1_FD_193517 | JGI IMG/M metagenome (GOLD analysis project Ga0302221, IMG submission 193517) | Peat permafrost microbial communities from Stordalen Mire near Abisko, Sweden - II_Palsa_E2_1 | ecosystem: Environmental > Terrestrial > Soil > Palsa > Peat permafrost | place: Sweden... | reverse complement strand
GGACACCCATTTGTGCGATCGCCAGCGCAGCAAGTGCCATCGGCACGCCGGGTACGTAGATGAGGCTCGTACCGCTGGCCACCCAGAATGATCCTGCCGTCAGGCCAGCAGCAAGCGCCACGCCGATGAGATAGTTGCGGACACCCTCCGACACACTATGCGTGCCCGGCTCCTGATCGCCAGGGGCGGAGTCGTCGCCCAATCCGGATTCAGTCTCGTACTCACTCATGGACTGGTCCCAAGCAGATAAACGTTAGTGAAAATCCCTACCCAGATGATGTCGAGCGCATGCCAGAACAACGCAAAACACAGACCCCGACGCATGATGTCCGGGCGGAATCCCTTCGCCCAGAACTGAGCCATCATTGTCCCCAGCCACAACAGGCCGACTGTTACGTGCAATCCATGCAGACCTACCAACGCAAAGAATGACGAAAGAAATGCACTGCGTGAGGGCCCTGCCCCCTCCGCCAACATCTTTCCGAACTCACTGACCTCCAGAAAGAGAAAGCCCGCTCCAAGTAATCCGGTGATCAAGTACGACACCTGGGTCCAGAGCATATTGCGCACGTTGCTCGCGATCGTAGCCATGCCGCAAGCGAAACTGGATAACAGAAGAAAGCTGGTTTCTAGCACAACGATCTTCAGATCGAACAAACCCTTCGCCGCAGGACCGCCTGCCGTTGCGTGCGACAACACGGCGTAGGAAGCATAGAAACCGGAGAACAACACGAAATCGGAGAGCAGGAAGATCCAGAAGCCGTAAGCCGTGGTGATTCGCTTCGACGCCGGCCCCTTGTAGCCGGCATCCGGATCCATGTGGAAACCCGACTTATACGTGCCATGCGCCGGTACATCGGAATATTCGACAGGTGTTATCCCGGGCTCGCGGCCTTCGACCAGCGCAACGCGTGCCTCGCGCCGTCGGTGATCTGCCTCGGCAAGCTCCTCCGGGGACAAATGGAATTCCGAAACGTCGCGCCAGGCGAAGGCAACGAACGTGGCGAACGCGCCGACGAGGCCAATGATCACCATCCACCAGATGTGCCAGATCAAGGCGAATCCCGTCAGGACAGCGAAGAAGGCCGTTACAAAGCCTGTCGCGCTGTTGTGCGGCATCTCGATGGTCTTGTAGTCGGGCAGCTCCGTGAGGCGCCGTTGCTCGAGCGCCTTTTGCTTCATGCCCCAATAGGCTTCTTCGCCGGTAACATTCGGCATCACCGCGAAATTGAAATGCGGCGGCGGCGAGGTAGTGATCCACTCCAGCGTGCGGCCGTCCCACAGGTCGCCGGTGTGATCGCGCAGCGATTCGCGGTTGCGAATGCTGACGACAAGCTGCGCGACCTGACAGCAGATCCCGATAAGGATCAGCACCGCCCCGACGGCGGCAACGATCAGCCAGGGCTGCCACTCAGGCACGTCGTAGTGCTGCATGCGCCGCGTCATCCCTTCCAGCCCCAACACGTAGAGCGGCATGAACGCGACATAGAAGCCCACGAGCCAGAACCAGAAGGAGGCCTTGCCGAGCCGATCGTCCAACCTGAAACCGAACGCCTTGGGGAACCAGTACGTGTAGCCCGCAAACGCTCCGAACAGCACGCCGCCGATGATCACGTTATGGAAATGCGCGACAAGGAACACCGAGTTGTGCAGCACGAAATCGGCTGGCGGCGCGGCCAGCAGCACACCGGTCATGCCGCCGATGACAAAGGTGATCATGAAGCCGATGGCCCAAAGCATCGGCACCTCGAAGCGCACCCGCCCACCCCACATCGTGAAAAGCCAGTTGAAGATCTTCACTCCGGTGGGGACAGCGATGATCATCGTCATGATGCCGAAGAAGCCATTGACGTCCGCACCTGCGCCCATCGTGAAGAAGTGATGCAACCAGACCAAGAACGACAGGACGCAGATCGCCATGGTGGCGACGACCATCGACCGGTAACCAAACAATGGTTTGCCCGAAAACGTCGAGATCACCTCGGAGAAAACGCCGAAAGCAGGAAGGATCAGGATGTAGACCTCGGGATGTCCCCACGCCCAGATGAGGTTGACGAACATCATCGGGTTTCCGCCGGCACCCACCGTGAAAAAGTGGAAATCCAGATAGCGGTCAAGCAGCAGCATGCCCAGGCTCGCAGTGAGGATGGGAAACGCGGCCACGATAAGCAGGTTCGCCGCCAGCGACGTCCAGCAGAAGATCGGCATGCGCGTAAGGATCATGCCGGGTGCGCGGATTTTCAGGATCGTCGTGACGAAGTTGATCCCGGTAATCAGCGTTCCTATGCCTGATATCTGGATCGCCCACAGGTAGTAGTCGACACCGACCCCAGGCGAAAATTTGAGTTCCGAAAGTGGCGGATAGACAAGCCATCCCGTCTCCGCGAATTCGCCGACGAACAGCGACATGTTCACCAGCAACACGGCGGCGGCGGTCAGCCAGAAGCTAACCAGATTGAAGGTCGGAAAGGCTACATCGCGCACGCCGAGTTGCAACGGCACCGCAAAGTTCATCAGGCCGATCATGAACGGCATCGCGACAAAAAAGATCATGATCGTGCCGTGCGCGGAAAAGATCTGGTCGAAATGTTCCGGTGGCAGATAGCCCGGCGAATGAAGCGCAATGGCCTGTTGCGCCCGCATCATGATGGCATCGCTGAACCCGCGCAGGAGCATGACCAGCGCCAGCACGCAGTACATGATACCGATCCGTTTGTGGTCGACCGAGGTGATCCACTCGTTCCAGAGGTAAGGCCAATGATGCTTGGCGGTGAGCCATGCCAGCGTGGCGATGATGATGACGATCAGCACGATCGACGTGATCAGCGGGATCGGCTGGTTGAGCGGCAGGGACGACCACGAGAGTTTGCCAAGCATCACGGTTGTTTCCTCGCAGGCGCAGGCATCATCTGTCCGCCGTTCGCGGTGCCGATACTCGGCGCGGGTACGCGTTCGTCGACGATGGCGTCGAACAAAGCCGGGTCGATCGCCTTGTAGGTCGTGGGCGTCACATTCTCGCTCGGCTCAGCGAGCACGGCGTACGCCGCATCGTCGAGGCTCGGCCCCATCTTCTTCGTATTGGCCACCCAGCTCGCGTAGGCATCTGGCGATACCGCGCTGACCTCGAAGTGCATGTCGGCAAACCCATGGCCGCTGAACTGTGCAGAAAGGCCGTGATAGGTGCCAGCATGATCGGCCTGCAAGTAGAGCTGCGAGGTCATGCCGGCCATGGTGTAAATCTGGCTGCCCAGTTGCGGCACGAAGAAGCTGTTCATCACGCCCGATGATGTCAGGCGAAAGTGCACGGGCAAGCCGACAGGAACCACCAGCTGATTGACGGTGGCGATGCCTTCGTCCGGGTAAATGAACAACCATTTCCAGTCCAGTGATACGACCTCCACCTCGACCGCCTTCGACGCCGATGGAATCGGCTTGTAGGGATCGAGCTCGTGCGAGCCGAACCAGGCGATGCCACCGAGGAAAGTCACCACGACCGCTGGAATCGCCCAGACGATAAGTTCCAACGTGCCCGAAAACGCCCAGTTCGGTCGATACGTCGCTCGTTTGTTCGAAGCGCGAAACCACCAGGCAAAGGCAAACGTCGCCAGGATGACTGGTATGACGATCACCAGCATGACCGTGAAAGAATCGAACAGAACGAGTCGCTCTGAAACGCCGACGGGGCCGCGCGGATCGAGCACGCCGCTGCATCCCGTAAGAAGGACCGCAAGCATCGCGGCGGCAAGCGGGGCCCTTCCGGGTACACCCAGAGTGAAAAGAGTTTTCACACCGGCTCCGACGACCATTCCGGATCTCCCCTGCACCCCATTCTACGCATGGCTTGTCCACCCGCGCATGTGCATGAAATGTGAAAATGGCCGCCAGACGGTCCTGGAACACGCTTCGCGAACTGGAGGTGGATACCGGGCCAGAGCTGAACGGGGCGATCGGCCTGACTATCTCCTTCGCCGACCTCAGATCAACGGTCTGCCGTTTTCGACAAGCACACGGCCAGATCGGGCTGGGCAGCCCGGTAGTGCGCATGCACCTGCACCCCTTTGCCCAAAGAGTCGACAACCACCGTGTCTATAACGGTAGCTCCGTTTTCGCGCGAGTAGTAGACGGTATATCCATTGACGCCGGAGAGAACGTCGATGATCGTAAATCGCACGTCTGCGCCGAACGCTTCGAGTCCACGGCGGAAATGCTCCCGCAAGACATGCTTGCCACGGAGCATCCCCGTTGGCTCTCCGTAGCGCGTGACGACGCTGGGCGAGAAAAATTGCACGTCATCCGCGTAGTGAGAAAGGATGCGTTCGAGGTCACGGGCATTCCAGGCTGCGACCCAGTCTTCGGCAATCTGACGTGCGTCAGGAATGCTCAAGATCACATCGGCCATCGTGAGCTCCTTCATGTCGACCAACACCAGAATCGGTCCGACCCGCCAAACGGTTCGGCGTGAGCGAGTAGTCAGCCGCTGTTGCCGCTCAGCCGCAGCCGCTCAATCTCTGCAATGACTGGCTTTCCAATGGACCATGGAGCACCCCAGTAATCAAAGATGCCACCACGAACTGAATTCTGGCCACAAACTATCAATACGCCTGTACCCAGACAAGCTTTGAGATGTGAGGCCAACCAACCGACAAAGCCTGAGTTGTCAAGGTCGGACTTGAAATGGAAGCCAAATATGATGAACTGCTCTTGCTGAGGCGATGACGTCGGAACCAGCGCACTCCAAACATCTTCATCTCGAACAAATGCCAGTGCCACGCCAAGTAGTTCTTCAGGAAAGTGGGAGGCGTCGGTCTCCACGAAAGAGTAAGGATGCTCGTAAACGACAAACTCCGCCTCGGACAGAACATTGCCAAGTCGTGCGCGAGCTTGATGTGCGGATTCTTCGCTTATGTACATGCGCTGCCCTGAGTCGCGGAAAACACCTGGACTGAATGACCCGCATCACTTGTTGGCAGGTAACCCCGAAAAAGTTACGCCGACCCACAAAGATTCCACGCCACATCGCCGCCAATTTATTACACTTTCCAGAGCTTGCGAGCTTCCTGCGCGATAACGTCAGGGAACTCTTCAGGAAAGAAAAGCTTCGCCCCCTCGATTCGGCGAACGCCCAGCGCGTGTGGCAGCGTTTTTTCAAGGTAAGCGGCATCGGCCTGTGAAAAAATGGTGTCACCGGTGCCCCAGACGATGCGCGCAGGCACAGGGATCTCCTTAAGCAAAAGCCCCGTGCCCGCCAATGGATTCGGCGCGAGCCCGATAGCGTAAGCGTTGGTGAGCGACTTGCGTTGTGGTGACTCCACCAACGGCCCCAGATACATATCGATGGTTTCGTCGGCGAGCCGGTCCGGGTAAGTAAAGGTCATGCCACCCAGCCCTTTGTCCGAACGCGCGAGATTCTTGTCGGCTACCCATGGAGCAAGCCATTCGTCTGCAAATCGACCTTGCTTCGCCAATTCGATGACAGGAACGACAGCCGGTGGCGGGCAGTTGGTCTCTACATCGCAGTTCGTGAGGAGCACTGTTCGCACGCGGTCCGGATGACGAGTGAGAAAGAGTTGCGCTACCGCGCCGCCGCTGTCATTGGCGACGAGATCGACCGTGCCGATACCTAGTTTGTCCAATAACGCCACGAGCATCTGGACCTGAGTGGCGGGTGTCACGCTTACACCTTCAGCCACCTGGGTGTAGCCAAGACCGAGCGAATCAGGCGCGACGCAGCGTCGGTAACGTGACAAACGATCGAACGCGCCGCGCCATTGAAAGCTGTTGAGCGGAAAGCCATGCAGGAACAACGCCGCGCGACCGCTGCCGCGTTCCGCATACGCTATGCTTCCGAACCGTGTGCTGACAAAACGCCGGGAAGCATTCCAGGCCGCGGCATCCGTGTGCAACCCGCTGACCCCGGAACCGATCGCATTGCGGATTCGGCCGATAGCCGCGCCAGCAGCCAATGTACCCATCGTCAAACCAAGAAACTTCCTACGATGCATCTCGATGTCCTTGTAGTGACAGTTAACGAGCAGCGACGCCAGATAGGCGTACTTTATTGAGGTTCGGAGGAACGAGTCCAACGATATTGGGTCGGCGAGCCATCGGCTGCTGACGGATAGTAGAAGCGTGCCCCCACCCTTGAGCTGACCTCAACCCTTTGGGGAAAATGGTATCGCATCGTGATTGCGCTGCCAGCGAGTCACTGGCCCACCCGGTTATCCGCAGCAGATCTTCTGCCGCTGGATCGGCGGACATGGCACGCCCCCGTAGGAGCAGAACACACAGCAGTCACCCGCTTTCGGCCGGAGCAGCTCGCCGCAGCCCGCGCAGTCATAGAAAAACTGGCAGGCGTTGTTCGGCATGGTCTCGGTAGCCTGATGGCCACAAGCGTGCTCTGCAGAACCGGTAGAGTCGTCATGAGCTTCTGCGGTGGCGATACGAAAAGCCGGGAAATGCCGGAGTCAGAGTACACTTTTGTCGCTGCTTTTTTGCGCTCGTGGACTATCTTGGATATCTGGACGACTTACCTCAGATCACAAAGCGCAACCTAACCCCGTTTTGCACAGGAGCAGACCATGCAGGTACATATCTTCAGAGGTCCTGGTCGCGTATTTGGGTGTACGCGGGAGACATCAGGAGCAAATCTTCCATCCAAATATGCACCCTGGACTGCTTTCAAAACTGTCGAACTGAAAAAGGGCGAGCCAACACCTGGTCTGGTCGTTGACGACTGCCTGCGCGACCTCAAAACCTATGGCGTGCATGTAACCGATGCGCACGTTCGCATTACCGAAGATGCAATCCGGTGATCGGATATTGATGGATGTCTTGCGCTTGAAGGAATGGCTTCGGGCGGACGAATCACGACTCCAACCCCGTTGTTGACGGTCTTTGAGATGGTGGCGAACAACACAAAGAGAGGGCCAATGTATGAACACTGCAGCTCGATTGAAATTGTTGCGTATTGCCTTGATCGTGTTCGGTCTCATATTTCTCGTGGGCGTGTATCCGCTCACGATCGTGTGGCCACAGGGGTGGGCATGGCACCACGGCGGACAGTCCATGTATCTGCAGATGATTCTTGGGATCTATGCGACGCTGGGAATATTTCTTCTGTTGGCATCGCGAGACCCGCTCGCTTACTGGAGCCTGATCTGGTTTACCGTCTGGTCAAGCGTCGTGCACGGTGGAATCATGGCCGCGCAAGCAATCGCATATCCGGAGCACCTCGGGCACCTCTGGGGAGATGTGCCGGCGCTGTTGATCGTCGCAGGGGTGCTGGCATTACTGATGCCACGACGTACTGCAGGGATAACATGAGATGGCTCATGCGCGGCAGCTCTGCTTTATCGTCAGGCCGTCGGACTTGATGAGGGGCCGTGCGTGACTTGGCTCGCCACAATGAGGTGGAGGCCCAGCATGCGCCGCGCATTCTTTCTTTCAATGATGGTGTCGCTCACGCTGATTGCACTTTCGGTGCATGCTGCTGCTCCTATCCATCTCGGCGAATCGGTCGTTGCTCTCGACGGACCGTGGAAGTTTCATACGGGCGATGATCCGCGCTGGGCCGCGGAAGGTTTCGACGACTCCGGTTGGGAAACTTTCGATCTGACGCCCGCGCCGGGGTCACATGACGATGATGTCGGCCTCAAGGGCTATGTGCCGGGTTGGGCGGCGCGCGGCCATCGCGGCTACAGCGGGTTCGCCTGGTACCGAGTGACGATACGGGTCAATGATACGGGCGAAAACACGCTCTACCTGCTCGGGCCCGCCGATGTCGACAGTGGCTACCAAGTCTTTTTCAATGGCCGTCTGCTGGGCGGAAGCGGCGACTTCACCCACGACCCGCCGCCGCTCGTCAGCATTCAACCACGCATGTTTGCGCTGCCGCGTGCATGGTGGACGAAAAATCCCGATGGGTTAAGCGGCGTTGTCGCATTTCGTGTCGTGCTGCTCAAAGGGTCATCCGCATCGACATCCGCCGATGGCGGTGGCATTCATATCGCGCCACTTATCGGTACAGCCAAGGGCGCTGGCGATCACTATCAGCTGGAATGGCTGCAAACCGTCGAAGGCTATGCCGTCGATGCAGTGCAGCCGTTACTGTTTCTTGCCCTCGCGATCATGGCTCTCTGCCTGCTTCCGTTTGACCCGCCAGACAGGTTTTATCCCTGGCTTGCCGGAGTACTGGTTCTCTTTGCTGCCGCAAGAGCAAACCAGCCCCTGTTCTTTCTCTGGCAGTTCGAAACGATCCGCGAATTCGTACTTTGGCGATTGGCCATTGTCGACGCTCTGACATTCGCAGCCTGGACGATGGCATGGAGTACCTGCTTCGGATTGCAAGACGTGCGATGGATAAAAATCTTCAGCGTGACGCTTGCCCTCGCCTACCTGCTCGCGCGTCTGCTCAGCACGACGTTGCTTTTTCCGTCGCTGCCGACGGCCCTGTCGCAAACATTCGCCGCGATCTTGCAGTGCGTACGCTACGCTTTCCTGGTGATTTCGAGTTACATCTTTTACAGGGGAATTCTGCGGCGTGATCGAACGGACTGGATAGCTCTGTGCACCATGGTGCTGGGTGCGATTGGCTTGTTCGCATCCGAATTGAGTCAAATCGGTGTGCCGGGCATTTGGTTCCCCAAGGGGGTGGGAGTTTCGCGCACGGAATACGCCTACTTCGTATTCGACATCGCTCTTTTCATCTATCTGCTGCAAAGGCTCTGGCGGTTTGCTCCGTCACGGCGATTGCAAGCGCCAGAGCAATGACCAAAAGAATGCCGATCCAATGTGACGCCCACCGGCAGTATGATCAAGACGCAGATCTGCGCCAAGGGTCGCTTTCTGGCAATCTTATTTGAATCGCGCATTCAATGAGTCACCACGGGAACTCTCGGCAAATGGACCTTGCGCTATTTGATTTCGATGGAACGATCACGGATCGGGAGACCATGCCGGCTTTCATGCGTGCGGCAGTTCGGACGCATCGTCTGTGGCTCGGCAGCACCCTTCTCCTGCCATTCATCCTTGGCTACAAGGCACGGGTCGTCTCCGGCACGCTGGTCCGGAAGGTGATTTGCCGCTTCGGCTTCTGGCGCATTCCTGCGCATGAATTGGAGGCTCACGGCCAGCAATTCGCAAGGGATGCCCTGCCCGCCACGCTGCGCCCAGAGGCCATGGAGCGAATCGCCTGGCACAAGCGACGGGGCGATGCTGTCGTGGTGGTTTCCGGTGGCCTGGATCTGTACCTCAGCCCTTGGTGCCAGGAGCATGGCATCGAGCTGCTGTGCTCGACCCTTGAGCAACGAGGGGGGCGATTCACCGGCCGCTACCTTGGCCGCCAGTGCGTTCGCGATGAGAAAGCACGCCTGGTTCGGGAGCGCTTTCCGCTCTCTCAGTTCTCCCGCGTGTTCGCTTACGGCGACACGCCCGAGGACCGTGAGCTGCTGGCCTTGGCCCACGAGTCTTACTACCGATGGCAACTGATATCGCCGGACAGGATGCTTCCGGAATGAGCGAGTCCATGCGACGCGGCAACGCCCGCCCTGTACGTCCCGACCAACGAATAGCTGCCATCGATGTGCTTCGGGGCATCGCGCTCTTCGGTGTGCTCGCGGTCAATCTCATCACCGAGTTTCGGGTTTCGCTGTTCCAGCAGTTCCTCCCTGCCTACGTCGAAGGATCGTGGTTGGACAACGCCGTGAAGGCGATGGTAAGCATCGGCATGGAGTTGAAGGCGTTTGCGCTGTTTTCCTTGCTGTTCGGTATTGGACTAGCCATTCAGTTCGAGCGGCTTGCAACCAGGGACCGCCGCCTCTCATTGCTGGCCAGACGGCTTCTGGTACTTCTCGGGTTTGGCCTTATCCATCTCTGCTTCATCTGGAATGGCGACATCCTCACCGAGTACGCGCTCATTGGGCTACTGGCTTTGCCGCTGCTCTACGCGTCCAACCGGACCATAGCCGTTGCAGCGGTGGTGGCCTTGGCGATTTATGCGGCACTTCCATTCTGGCTCTCCGACACGTTTTTTTGGCCAAGCGAAGCGTGGCTACGCCAACATGTGCAGACGGCTACGACGGTCTATGCGAACGGAAGCTGGGCCGAGGTCATCAGATACAACATCGGTGAGGTGCCGAGCATCATTCCGCTGCACCTGTTTGTAGCCCCTCGGACGCTTGGGCTGTTTCTGCTGGGAGCACTGACATGGCGGACGGGTCTGCTGCGCTACCCCGAGCATCATCGTCGCTTGCTCATCAGCGCCGCGATCCTGGGTCTGATGCTTGGTTTCGGCATGAATCTGCTAGACCAACCTGCCCCATCTTCACCTTGGCACGCCGTGGCTCCGGTCATCTCCGTTCTGATAACACTGGGCCCGGTGGTACTCGCTATTGGCTATGGCGCCACTATCATCGCGCTGTATACGTACACTGAAGCCAGTCGAGTGCTGTATATCGTTGGCCCGCTCGGTCGAATGGCCTTCAGCAACTATCTAGCTCAGTCGCTGGTCTTCGGTTGGATCTTCTTCGGATACGGGCTGGGTCTCTTCGGCCGCATGCGCCCGTCGCAAGCCATGCTGCTCGGCCTGATCGTCTATCTTGCCCAAGTCTTTGCCAGCCAATGGTGGCTCAAGCGGTTTCGTTTCGGTCCCATGGAGTGGTTGTGGCGAACGCTGATGTACGGCGTTCGCCAACCATGGCGAATCACGGCCGACTAGCTTCGCCAACGAAGCGAGAACAGACATCGCTCCTAAGCGCCAAACCGGCACCTGTTCTGGTTCATACCGGTTGGTAGACCATTGCCACGACGCCAGAGCCGAAAGGAGTCGCGCTGATCAGGCGCAGATCAACTGGACTGTGCAGCCCGGAGAGCAGCGGTTGGCGTGCGCCCAGTCCACGGAGACGGACATTTTTCAATACCAGCTTTCTGCCTGGTGCCGTCGAGGTAGTCATGATTCCTCGTTGGTCTTGCAATGGTTAGCAGAGCCAGGATGCCAATGGCGATCTTGGCCTTCTCACGGAGCGACGACAAACGGCGATAACACGGCCGAACACAAAATCCTCAAACCCGCCGCGCGGGCAAAAACCGGCTGTTGCGTAGCAGTCCTGCCGAAACCAGCGATACCAGCACGCCGACCGGGAAGATCTCCGCGAATGTCATCGGCAGGCGGTACATGGGGTTCGCGTACTGGACCTTGAAAGCGTCCATGTCAGCGCTCAGCTTCGCCAGCGCCTCGGAGCTCGCGCCCTTCGCCTTCTCGCTCGCGATGATCGCCTGCGCATAGGAGGTGGCGAAGTCCATGTGCGTCATCGCCTGCACCGCTTCCCACGCGGCCACGTAGAAGATCCCTGCGATGAAGCTGACTCCCAGCCCGACCCCGAGCGCCGGCCAGAAACCGATCACCCCGCCCCGTTCCACGTCCCGGTACCGCTTGATCCCCACGAACACCGCGCTCAGTGCGATCAGCATCGTCGTATACCCGATCACCATGCCGTATTTCAGCGGCGGCATCCCCGAAAAAACGACAAAGGTGACGAGTTCGAACCCGCCGACGATCAATCCGGCGATCACGCCGTATTTCAGGATGGTTCGCAACATGGGTGTTACTCCTCAGTAATGGGTGGAGCCGTCATTGACGGCCATCCGGTGCTGCCCGGCAATCGTCCGAATGGGTGATTTCGGCAGTTTCATCCCGAATAATCCGGCATCAGGGCACGATCCCAAGCTCGCGCGCCCGACGGATCGCCTCGGTGCGCCGCTTCGCGCCCAACTTCTCGAACAGCCGCGCCACGTGCGTCTTGACCGTGTTCGGCGAAACGTGGAGATGTGCCGCAATCTCCTTGTTGGAGTGGCCAGCTGCGAGTTCGTGCAGCACCTCCAGCTCACGCCCGCTCAGGCCCAGCGCCGCCTGCGCCTTCGGGTTGCCGTCGAAGTCGCGCGCTGCCGGCGTCGCGAAGACCCGCACGCCCAGGACGATGCCGAGTACCAGGAACGCGGCCGCGACCAGGAACAGGTAGATGTCGCCCGAATGCATCCGCGCCAGACGCTGGTAGTCGAGCCACTGCAGGGCGAGCGTTCCCGCCGCCAGCAGCGCCCCGTAGCCGACCATCCGCTTCCACATCACCCTCTCCGCTCGCCCCTTGTGACGTCATCTTAGCGCCGGTTCGCGGCGGCAAGAAAAAGACGCTCACTCGATACGCGGCATTCGGGATGTGGCCAAGTGATCCCATCTGTCGCTGAGGTAAACGCAAGACGATCGCGGCCCAGACAAGGACGAAAGCTGAGCCCCGCGATCGACTTGAATATCCCCGCCCCCTTACTGCTTTGTCTCACTGCGGGCGGATGCGTCAGGGCGTGCGATGGCATACATCTGCCAACTCATCTGCGTCAGCAGCGCGTTCGGATCATTGCCCTCGGAATAGAGGTCCATGTGACCCTTGTTGGGAATAAAGCGGATATCGGAACGCGCATGCAATTCGTCCAGTACCGCCTTGAATTTATGCACTGCACCATCGAGAAACCAGGTGTCATCGGTTCCCACAACGATATGGATCTTGCCGTCGAGGTCCGACTTCAATGTCGGCCAGTTCAGCTTCACGTAGCGCGCGATGCCGTAGTGCTCGATCCAGTAATCTCGCACGTAGGGATCGATGGCGCCGGTAACACGATCGAACAACTGCATCGGCGTGCCGTCGACGTTGCGCGGCGAGAACACCCATTCGTACGACGACAGTTGCCCGCCGTAAGGACCGAGCACGCGTTCCAGACGCGCAGCGTCCGCGAACGAACCTTCGGAATGGAAATTCACCCGAGCGATCGGCCAGGGCGCTCCGTCAGGGCGCCAATACAGATTGGCGTTGGGCGTGTACAAGTCGACGCCGGAAAAATCGTGAAAATCCACCGGATCCGGCGACGTCGACCAGGTTCCGCCAAACATCGCCGGATAATGCGTCTGTAGCCATAGCGTGGCCCAGCCGCCGGACGAATGGCCGGTAAGAAAGCGGCCGTTGGCCTGGCCGTCCATACGATAGACAGATTCAAGGTATGGCATCAGTTCCCCGGTGAGGGCGCCGGCCCAGGGACCGTTGTTGACCGAGTCGGCGAACTCGTTCGTACCTGTG
>Ga0302221_10001929_pt1 | contig 13124 bp, 3 predicted proteins | sample II_Palsa_E2_1_FD_193517 | JGI IMG/M metagenome (GOLD analysis project Ga0302221, IMG submission 193517) | Peat permafrost microbial communities from Stordalen Mire near Abisko, Sweden - II_Palsa_E2_1 | ecosystem: Environmental > Terrestrial > Soil > Palsa > Peat permafrost | place: Sweden... | reverse complement strand
TACAAATACTTTATACTTTAAGTTTATAAATATATATAGCCTTTCCTTAAATAACTTAAGCTTTATCCTTGTTAAAGTACTTGCAAATTTGTTATATTAAAGTGCTAAGAAGTCCTTTAGCTCATATAAGGCTTAATTAATCTTAGCGTATATATTAGAAATTTTGAATTTGTTAAAGAGTTGATATGCTACTAGTAAGCTTTTAACTAGCCTTTTCGCATTTTCAAAGGCATTAATTACATTAAATTGCTTAATTTTTAAATTAAAATAAGCTATAATAACTATAAATATTTTAAATAAGCATATTATAAGTATAGCTATATGAGTTAACAAGATAAAGCTCTTCTATTATAAATTACTTTGTATAACCATCTTTAATTAGCATTTAACTAAGTAACTATTCAAGTTATATTTGTATTTAAATACTTATTTTAAAGGGATTAAATAAGCTATTATTTTATTGCGCGGGATTATCCTTTAATAATCTCTAAATTTGAGGTTTTTAAGCTCGAGTTTTGCGTCTTGCTTAAAGAAAGCCTTAAGTAAGTATTTCTTTAAATTATTTTAAGATTTTAGTTCTTTTAAGAGATTATTTTAATAAATGCAAGAGATTTTGCCCTTAAAAGCAGCTTTGTCCTTTAAGCTTTAATTTTATAAAATTAATGCTACAATTATTATATATATTATCTTATATTTTTCCTTTTTTTTGTTATTTAGTTTGCTTAGCTAATTAAGCTATAATATACTTAAAAGGGACTTAAAGTAATTAATATTATTTGATTTTGCTATTATAATTAGCAATATATATAAGGTTATATATACTTAGCTACTATTAAGCCTTGCTTTGCTATAAGTATAATTGTTATTATTTAGTCCTTTTTTTAAATTCTTTTGCTTAATTCCAACTTATCTTATACTTTATACTTGTATTTGCATTTCGGTTTTGCAAATAGTTTATTAGGGCTTTATTGCAAGCTACTTAAATTGTTTTAAATTAGATTTTAGGCTTAATTTGTTAATAAAGTCCTTTTTTCTCTTTCTTTAGTTAAATGCACTTCATTAACAAGTTCTAGAAGCTTATTAGCCTCTTTATTAATCGAACTAAGCCCTATTATTAGCTTAGCCGAAACCCTTTTACTCCCTTAAATAAAACTTAGTATGCTTTTAAGCTTTAAAGTAAGATTTAAGGATATAAGTCTAATCTTTATTATAAGTTTTACAAGTTTTGTAAAAGTAAAGATCTTTACCCTTAAGTTTTAGTTGCTTAAAGCCTTACTCGACAGCTCCTTTATACCCCTTATAATAAGTAAGCTTAAAGTTTGCTTAAGTAAATTGTCCTTTTATAATCTATTATTTTTAAAAATTGATTTAGTGTCTTAAATCTCCTCTTCCTCGATTAGTTTAACTACTTGCTTAGTAATCTTAAATAATTAGCTTATTACTTGTTTAAACTCTTTCAAATAAAGGGTATCTTTGTCAAATATAATATTTTATATAATAAATACTTTTCCGAGCGCAAAAACTTAAATTTTATATATATTAAATGCTATATAATTAACTAGATATTTAATACGCTTATAAGGATTAACTTTAAAAGCTTTCTTCTATTTCTTAGCTTTGCATTTCTTAATTAGTAAATATACTTAAGCTTTGTATATATAAATCTTGTTTTAATTAAGTTAAAGATTAATTGTTAAGTGTATAATAAGCGCAAGATTATATTACCGAAAATAATTTTAAAGCCAAATATCAAGAACTTTATTAAATAATTGTATATTATATATATATAAGGGGCTTTTATTATATAAAAACATAGTAGCAAAGGTTATTTTTAATTAAAGGTTTTCTAGGAGCTTTACTTTAACGCGCATTTTAATTAACTTTATAATAGCCTCTTGTCTTGCGCATTCGAAACCTCTATTAAGCTTATAAATATAAGTAAAAGCTAGCTCGATTTTAATACTTGCCTTCTTAGCTTAAAGCTTATATGCTACTTCTCCTTTAATCTCGATAATTAAAGTATTATTATTATGCTATATTTTGCAAATTATAAAGTTAAACTGCCTCTTTACCTAATAATTAAAATCTTTAATTATATTAAATACAAATATTAAAGACTTGTTTATAAGAATAAAGCTATAAAGCTTTTTATTATACTTGTCCTTAATTATTAAAAGCTATTAAGCTTTATTATATCTTTCGAAGAAGTTAAATAAATTTTAAATTTTTTCAAAAAATAGCTTTAAAGACTTCCTTTTAGAAGATTGCCTTAAAATAACTTGCATTATATAAGTTATTAAGTAATATATGCACTTAACTCTTGTAATGACCTTAATAATCACATTTCTTGCGCTTTTAACAAGTGCTTGCAAAGCCTTTAAGCTAAAGTGCTTTCCTTATATATGCTATACTTCTTCCAAATTACTTTTTAGTTTAAAGTAATCTTGCAAATGCTAAAATCTTGCTTTTATACTTTATTTCATTGTTAAAAATATTAAAGTTCTTGCTATACTTATTAGAATTTCGAGAAGAACTTTAAAATAAGTAAAAAGTAGCTTAAATTTAAGAAATACTAAATTATATATACGCTTTAATTGCTTAAGTATAATGATCTTCCCTTTAATTTTATATTAAAGCAAGTAGTCCAAGCTATAATACTAGACTCTTACTTTATTTAATTAAGCCTTAAATATAATATTAATATAAAAACCCTTAATAATTATAATATTTAATAAGATTAAATCTTTCAAGTTTAAGCTAGCTATATTATTTAAAGCTTTCTTAATTACTCTTTTGCTATATCCTAAGATTAAGAGGCTTAAAGAACTAGCTTTAATGCACTTATTATAAGAGGCTTTAATAAAAGACCTTAGCTCGAGTAAATTTTTGCTATTTACTAAGTATATAGCACTATAATTGTCAAGTAGCATACTTGCTAAAAGCAGATATTTTGCAAAATTAAGCATAATATATATCCTTTAACTAAGTATTAGAGTTATAAGAAGCAAATTTATAAGAGTAGCATTAATGCTACTTAAAAATTTCGATTCCGCTAATCCTTAGTCCTTTTTCGAGTTATTACTAGCACTTTTAGACATTTAATCCTTTGTTAAGATAAAGACTAGTTTTATTATAATCTTAATCTTATATTTCTTCTTAAAGCAAGCTTTTAGTTTCCTTTAATGCTCGGTTTAAAGGGTATACTTAATTGCTTTGCATTTTTTAGTATTAAGTTTATCTCTAATCTCTTTTTTAAATAATTTAATAATTGCAATTTTAATAATAGCATAGCTTTTTGCTCTCTATTTGTACCCTTCTTTCGAGTATAAGCATTTGAAACTTATAATAATAGCGTTTATAGCTTATTTCGACTAAAAATCCAATTAGCTACTTAAAGTAACAAAGATCTTTAAAGCTTTAGTGCCCTTTATAATTAAATCTTTTAAAGTAATAGCTAAGAAGGCAATTTTATATTACTCAAGAATAAGATACTCTTTGCTAAGCTTGTCTTATTTAATAAGATTTAATAGTTTAATGCTTGCTTAAGCAAGGGCTATCCTCCTAAAAATTGCAGCTAAAAAGTCTTTTGCTATAAGCATTCCTTTAATGTTAACTAGTTTAAGCGCTTTAGCCCTCTTATAAACTTGTTGCCAATTAGCTTGCTAGCATGCTAGGTTAATGTTACCTTGCTTAGCTTATTTAAAAATAGCTTAGTATTCTTGTCTTATTAAAGTAAAAGTGCTTATATTAGTCGAAGCAAACTGCCTCTTTAAAGCTCGAACAATTAATTATAAGGAGGTTTCCCTATTTTTAACAAACTTTATTATAATAGTCGAAAGGATTAAAGCTTTAATAGTTTTGCTTACTTAAGTTTAAAGGTGTTAATATCCATTTAAGTTTATAATTTATATGCTATAAGCAACTAAATAGTCCTTAAAAAGAGTAGTGTATTATTCCTTAACATTCTTATAAGTTAAAGGAGCAAGAGAAATAAGTTATTTATTATTATCTTTTTTAAAAGTTTTGCTTTATTGCTTAATTGCTAAAATATAGTTATTTTATAATTGCTTATCTTATTATTTTATTAACTAATCAATTGTTAAAGGGAGGTTCGGAGGTTAGATGCTAATATAAGGAGCATTTAGTGCATGAAAGTTAACTAGATGCTAAATGCCTCGAAAATCGGATTAAAAACATAGTTGTATAAACTATAAAGGCTATAATCGACAGTTTTTAAGAATAATTACATATGCAACGCGCTACTCGGATTATTCGGATACTATAGTTGCAATCTTAGTCGAAAAGAGGTTTAAAGTATTTAGTAAAGTGTAAAAATAAGAAGTAAAAAGTGGGCAATGACTTTACTTTATATTACTATATATTCTTTAAAAGCTTCAAGTGCAAACCGAGCTTATAACTATCACATATAAAACAGGGTAAATTAATAAATAAGTGATTAATAAATTGTCTAATTAAGAACTAGAAAAGAAGGGAGGTAAGCTCCTATAATATAAGGTGCGGAGCGCCCCCGATTACATGAGCTTAGGCCTTAGGCTACTATGAGCTCCTACAGTTGCGACAATTCTTTAAAAGTAAAGCTTAGCTAGCTAAGCTTAATAGCTTGCAATTTATTAATTTTTAGCTATTAATTATTTATTAAGCTCTTTAAGTATTTTAAAGCAGCTTTGATATTATTAGTAATAAATGCTAATTAAGTGTAAATAAAAGCTTTGAAAGCACATTTTAAAGTTATTATATTAAGCAACTTAATAGCTTTATATAGCTTGATTTTTGATTTAAATAGTATATTCAAGTTGCTATATATATTCTTGCTATATTAAAAGTGTTTTTATTAGATAAATTTACTAAAAGCTTGCACTTAAATTTTTTTTCTAGTTTATAGTTTTAATAAAGAGGGCTAAAGCTTTACAAGAAATAGCTTTAGATTTCTTTATATCCTTTATAGCTTAATAAATGCTTTTTTTTAAGTGTTATACACTATTAAAGCATTTCCTTTTAATTTAAAAGCTTTTTTATTTTAGGTTTTATCTTTTTAGCTTATAATTATATCCTTTATCTTATTTTTACTTTATAATAATATAATATTAAATATTATAATTGTAGTAGCTTTCTCTTTATTTAAAAGGTTTTTGACAATATTTAAAGCTTATACTAAACTTGTAACTTTAATATTAGTAATTTGTAGCTTTATAGGTTTATAAAGTGCAAATATATAATATATAAGTAAAAGCTTTTATTTTTAGCTTCTTTAATAAAAGTTTGCTTTGCACTTAAGATTTTAGCTTTACTTTTTTGCATTTTGTAAAAGATTTAATATTTTTGCAAAGTATAAAATATATAAGTAAGTTATAAGATTATAAAGCATAAATATAAAGTTATATAAGTTTTAATAAAAGCAAATATTTGCTATCTTATAAAATTAACTAAGTTATAACTAAAAGCAAAGTTCTAAATTCTATAAGCTTTTAAATATATAAAATAAAAAGAAAAATCAAAAAAAGGATTTGTCTTTAAAGTGCAAGTCCTTTGTTATATAAAAGAAAGAATATATCAGTGCTATATATAAAAAAAGTCTTTTACAATATATTTGCTTAAAGAGAAAAAGCAATTATAATGCTAAGAAATAAAGGGTTTAAGGCAAATATATATAATTTTAAGACCTTAACTAACTTAAAAACTAAAATTAGGAATTTATAAGTAAAAGAATATAAAAAAGCAAGTACAAGTTAGCCTTATTCCTCTTATATTTATTGCTTGTTTTAAGCAAATAAAAGTAAAGTAAGTAAAGGGGTTTTTAGTAAAGGAATTACAAGTATAAGCTAAAAGTAAACAAAAATATAAGAAACTTCATATATAATAAAAGAAACTTTATATATAATAAAGGAAATTACATATAACAAAGGAAATAAATAAAAAGAGCTTAAGTAATTAAATGCAAAAGCAAAAAGCAATTAAAAGCTAAAATAAAAAAGAAATATTAGATTTTCTTTTCCTCTTTTAATAGCATCTCTTCTTATAGCTATTATTAGCATTTTAATAGCTTAAAGTATAGCAATATTACTAAAGTCTTATTTTAGCTAATTGCAAAGTTTCTTTACTTTCTTTAATTAATAGTTGTAGCTTTTAAGTTCTTTTACTTATACTTTAGTAGTTATAGCTATAATTTTATTGTTATTATTATTCTTTTTAGTTATAGTTAAATAAAGGGCTTTATCTAATATTTTTTGTTATTGTTTATTTTCTAGTTTTATTATTATCTTATATTTAACACTTTTAATATAGCTTAAACTAGTTTTTGCTAATTAATTGCATTTGCAAATTACAATTGTCAATTAAGTCTTTGTTTAAATAAAGTCTAGTTTCAAGTAATATAATCCTTTTTAAGTTATTCTTGTATTTTTCAATATATATAAATTAAAGTTTAAGCACTAGCAGCTATATAATTATAGTTAATAATAGCTTTTACTCTTTGTTTTTGTCTTTATTTGGTAATTTAGCTTTATTTTAATTATTATTAAAGCAAATATATTTCCTCTTTTTAGATTTAAGAAGTTTTAAGACTTATATAACAATTCTAATATCTTTTTCGATTTCTTAAGTAATTTTAATATAAAACTTTGCAATAGCTTCCTTTTCTAGTTTTATATTAGTTTAAAATTTAACTTTTTTAAAAGTAAGCTTATACACTTTATCTTAATACAAGTATTAGTATTAATCTCTTTTAATAAACTACTTTAATTAGTTTCTTGTATATATGCAATATAAAAGAGTCTTATTTGGGTTTTTTTAATATATAAGTCCCTTTTAACTAATTTGCTTTTTTAACTTTATATAGCTTTAACTATTAATGCAAAAGCTTAATATTTTTGGACTTGTCTTAATTAATGTTTCTAATATTATATATTAAAACAAAGTCTTTAGCTTAAATTAGTTTTTTTTACAAATCTAGTGCTTAGCATTAAAGTTAGCTTTGCTTTTAGCATATTATTAAGTTTTTTATAACTTATGCTCTTTAATATCTTTATTATATATTTAAATTTGTTATATATAAAGTTATAGCAAAGTTAACTAATTATAAACTTTATTTTATTTAAAAGTCCTTTTAAGTAAAGTAACAAGTTTTTACTAAAAGTATTGCTTCTTTGCTATAAATTATATAAAAAGGAGTAAAGCTTATAAAGCTATATATAATAGTTTTATTTGCAAAAAGCACTTAGGGTAAAAAGTTTATTTATAATTTCTTTTTTCTTATATTTAAAGCAATTAAAGCTAATACAATTGGTTAATGCTTATTCTTTATTATTTTATTAGCTTTAATATTATATACAAAGATTATAATTTTCCAAATTTTTAGCTTTTAAAGCTCTTTAATTGCAAAACCTTTAAATTTAGCATTGCTATCAACTTTAAGTTTTTTAAATAAATTATATTAGCAAATTACTTTAATTTAAATAAACTTTGCAACTTTTTTGCTAGTAAAGTTCTTTATAAGTTTAGCTTTTAGCTATTTAGAGAAGTTATCTTTAGCTATTATTAAATAATTGTAGCCTTTGCATTTTAGCAGCTTTATAATATCTATATTAATATAATAAAAAGGAAAAGTAGCTTTTATAAAAAATAAAGTTTTTTCTTATTATTGCTTATACTTATATTAAGATATTTTACAAGAATTGCAATATTTGCAAATATTATTATAAGAACCCTTTTAATAATATCTATTTGCTAGCTTTATAAAAGTGGTTTTTTAGCTTAAATAGCCAGTTTTATTATGCAACTCTTTTATAACCTTTGCTTTTTAAGCTAAATTGTTAAAAGCTAAATGCAAAAAGTATATTTTGCACTTGTTTTTCTATAATTGCTTGTTATATATATTATAATTTAATACTTTCTTCTTTAATTTATAAAATTTGCCTTTAAACATGCTTTTAAGCTTAGCTAATATAATTAAATACTTTGCAATTGCTTAAAATTGCTTTAAATAGCTTTTATTAAATAAATTAATTAGTAGAAAATTATTAATTATATTTTAAAATATTAATATAAAGTAATTTATAATATTATAATTATTAATTATATAATTTAAAATGGCTTTTTGCTTAAATATTTAAAATGTAAAACTGCTATAAAAAGGGGAATTCCCTTTTTAAAAGTAGCTTAAAAAATAAAGCTTGCTTTTAAAGTAAAGCTTTAACTTTCAAGTTTTAGCTAAGCAAAGCTTTAGCCAATTAAAGCGCGCATTGCATTTAATATTATAATACTTTACTATTTTTGCGCTTTTAATAATTAATTAAATTTTAATTATATTAAGCTTTAATGCAATAAATTTATTAATATTTAAATTATCTTTTAAATTATTTTTATAATAAGGGTATTAAAATAGTCTATTAGCTGCAATATGCTTTTTACCTTTTATATAATATACTTTAAAGTCAAATAGCTTAATTTATATAAGCTAATATATAATTAAAGCTTTAAAAAGGTTAATAGCTACTTGATTTAGCTAAGCAACAAGTATATTTACCTTTGTTTTTAGGATAAAATAAATATTATATAGCTAAAATTGCAGTTTTTGCAAAGCTTTAAAAACCCCTTTGCATTTTCTTTTAATAGCATTATAGCCTTATTTAGCTTAATTCTATATTTTAAATTCATTTTAAGCAACTCTCTTATATCTTTTATTATTATATTAGCTTAAAACTGCTTTTTATCCAAATAAGCTAGCATTTATAGCTAAGATAATAAGTCTTTATAGCTTTGCTAAGTTATAATATAGCTTGCAAAGCAATAGTATAATAGTAAGTTTTTTTAAGGAGTTTATATTGCCGTAATTTGTTTCTTCTTTTATAAAAAGGGCTTTCTTTTTTTAAGTAGTTAATAAATTAGTTTAGCTATTATAATATATACTTTAATTTAAATTTTGTAATATATATAAATTCTTAAAAACACTTTAGCCTTTATAATATTATTGCACTAATACTAGTTTAAAATCTTATTGACTTTAATAATAGCAAAGCTTCTTCCTCTAAAATTATATATAAAACTTATAATACTTATATTATTATAGCAAAACTATAATTTAAGTCTAATAAAAGCTTTAGCTTATTTAATCCGATTTAAGGCTTAATTTAAGTTTTACAAATGCTTAAATACAAATTAATAAATCTTAAAAAGCTTTAATGCTTTATTATAATTAATATATAGCCCTTTTACTTTTATATTATTAATGAATAGCATAGCTATAGCTAAAAACAAATCTTTTAAGATTATTATTATTATTTATATAAATTAGGCTATTAAATTAGTAGCTCTTTGTAATAAAGTAATTATTTTAGTAAAGTAAAAGAAGTTATAAAAGCTATTATATCTTCGCTTTTAACATTTAAAGTAAGCTAATTATGTTTAAAAAAGAAATTAATTAAAGAAGTATATTAATATTTAGCAAATTCCTCTAAAAGCTTGTTTACTAATAAAAGTATATTAATATCTTATAAAGTAATAAAATTTATCTTCATTGCTATATTAATAAGTTTATAAGTGCTAGCTAGTTTCTTTGCAACTAAGAATTAAGGATTTTTGTAAAATTTATTGCATTTTTCTAATACTTTTTAGTTTAAGCATTTTAATAGCATTTTTATTATTATTAGCATTAAAGCTTTAAAGGAAAGGAAGTTCTTTTCTTGCTAAGTTTTATATAATATTATTTTAATAAAAGTAAAAGGGCTAATATCTTTATAAATCTTTTTATTTCTTTTTAATTAAATGCAATAGCACTATTGCAGTTAATTATTAATTTTTTAAATATAGCCCTTTCCTTTTTTAAAACTAGTTTTTAATATTTAGTTTTGCTAGTTCTTTTAATATAAAGCAAGAACTTTTTAATATTATAATAAAGCATAAAAGTAAATAGTTTTAGTATTTGCTTATTTGCTTTTGCAAAGTATTTTATACTTTAAATTACTTATATTAATTAGATTATCTTTCAAGTCCTTTTTCTGTTTTATTATTTCTATTAACTAGCTATACCTTTTTAGCTTTTAGTTTATAAATACTATTTGCTAAAAATATAAAGGATATACTTATAAAGCCTTATAATATAATAGCTATTTTCTCTAATTTCACTTGTTTTAATATATTTGTATATAAAATCTTTTTGCTTTTATCCTTGTCTTTTAAATATAATAATATCCCCTTTAATTTATTAAAAAATCATAAAAACTCTAAAAACTCTAATCTTTTATTCCTAGCTTTAAAGATAAAACTAGCTAGCATTAAATAATATAATTTTACTTTAATAATTAAAATATTAATATTTGAAAAGTGCTTTATAAAAGCTAAAATAAAAGCGCCTTTTATAGCTCTTATATCTAAAAAGAATTAGTAATACTAGTTTTAAAATTATAAAACTCCTTTAAAAACCCTAAAATAACCTTTATTTCTCTAATATTCTCTTTAGCTAAAGCATTTAGCCTTAATTTTCCTCTTCTTTATCCTTATTGCTTAAGTTTATTTCCTCAATTTTGGGTTAAAAGTCTTACTAAAATTAAACCCTCTTTTTAGAGATACTTTTTAGTAGCAAAAACAATTATAATTATATAAGTATTTCTCAGGTCTTTTAAGTTAATAAATATATTATTTTATAAACTATTATCTTTATAGTTTATAGCTATTTTTACCTTGCTAATAAATAGTATTTTAGCAAAATTTTAAAGAGTTATTAATTAAAAAGAATATATCCTTGCAATTAACCCTTTTTGCAATCTTGATTTTAATTTTAGCTATATTAGCAAAATCAAATTAGTCTTTTATAACTATAAATATAATAAAGATATTAATGCTATAAATAATATAGCTTAAGTTTTAGCTATTTTTATGAAAAGGATATTGCATTTTGTTTTATTATAAAGGCTATGCAATAAAAATTAAAGTTAAGAGGATATAATAATACTCTTTTTTAAGATAAAAGTCTTAAAGTTAAAGATAGCTATATTTCTTTAAAGCATATAATTAGTTATTTAAGCTAGCTAAGTTATATTTTGCATTATATATTTTAGTTTATTAGCTATAGCAGTTATTTTAATTGTTTTCTTAATTTCTTTTGCTATATATATAGCTATTGCATTTTTATTCCTAGAATTATTATATAAGCTTAATTTTCTTTTAGCTATTAGTGCTAAATTATAATTATAAGATTAGGAGTTTTGAGGGCATTAATAATTATTTTTACCCCTTTTTGCATATATAAAAGCAAAATAGTTGCTTTCTTTAATTATAAAATAAGCTCTTCTTATAAAGTATTAACTAGTTCTAGTTTTTATTAAAAGATAAATTAAAGTCTATATCTTATAAGAGTCTAATATCCCTTTTAACTTTTAATATAGCAAATTTTTGGCTTTTTGCTTATAAGAGCTTTTCTTTGCTTAAGCTTATTGCTTTATAATATTTTAAGCAATTTATAATCCTTTTTCCTTTGCCTTTAAAGATTTAGTAGCATTAATAGATAATATAAGATATATTATATTTATATATATATTATTAATAAAGATACTATTTTTATTTATAATATTTATGCAATTACTTTTAAAAATAAGAATATTATTTATATTTTAATACAAAATCTCTTTGCTTTTATACAAATTGCTAAGTATAAAAGGGGCTTAAAAATTGTTTCTCTTATAATTGCTAAGCTAAATATTATTTTATAATTATTAAGCATTTGCAAGCTGTATTAATATATTATAATTATATTCCTCTCTTTAAAGCTAAGTCTTAATTTAGTTAAATTAATATTAATTGTTTTATAAAATAAAAGGTATAAAAGGCTAATTAAAGTTTTATTTTCCTTTATACTAGTTATAGCTATCTTTATAAATATATCTAAAGTTAATTAGCTCTTATATTAGTAGATAGTTATTTGAGCATATATAATTGCAATTAAGATTTATAATATTAATTTAATCCCTTTTAAAATATTTTAAATAATTTTTATCAAATAACTAAAATATAGCATTAGCTTAAGCTATATTTTGCTAAAAAATCCAAGTAAAGGCAATTATTACTAGTTGATATAAATACTCTCCTTTCTCTTTTATTATAATAACTACTTTAACCTCAACTGCATTTACTAAAACCCCTTTTGCCTTTATAATAACTTTTAAATGCTTAAGTGTCTCTTAAATTGTTAATTGTAAAGAGTATAAACTAAATCCTGTTAATAATAGCAGCAATTAAAGCATTAATAGCCTTTTGCAAATTCTTTTAAATAACAAATAAAATTAATAATTTTTGTAATTCCTTTGTTAATTAATTAATTTTACTAATGAGTTTTTTAAGCTTTATTATTTTCAAAATAAGGACCTTTAACACTTTATTAGCTTTAGGAAATTCTTTTGCTAATGTCACAAGCGCCAGTTTCAGGGCCTGGAAAGGAAGGCAAAAGTAGAAGGGTCTCAATTACAACTATACAAAGCTAAAGAAGGAAGGAATAAAGGAATGCAAGAAGCTTTCTAAATATCCTAAGTTCGCTAACCTAGCCTAATCGGGAATGGCGCTACATATGCTAGCGCTAGAACTATAATATTACCCCCCCCCTTTAAAAGAAAATGCTTGTCTTTAAGCATATAAAAACTCTAAAAATGCCCGATTTACTGCCTCTGTTTTGCCAATTGCCTCTCCCAATTATTAAGTCTTAGCAAGTTATTTAGATTATACTTATTAGGATTGCAATTGCTACCTGGATTATATTTTAGAATGCTATTACTCGAGTATTAATTATATATATCTAGCTTAAAATCATTTATATTATAATAGTTATTATCGCTAGCATTATTAATTGTTACAATTATAACCTTCTTGCTAGAAACTGTAAACTTGTATAAATTGAGAAGATAGTTGTGTACCTAATAATCCTTGCTATTACAACAAATGCATTTGCTAGCCTTTTAATATTAATTATAAGTAGCAAGAGAGGTCGAGTAAGTGTAAGGGGAGCTAAGGCAAATTGTATTAATCTCGACTTAACTAAGGTTTATTAGGTTTGCGCAAGTATTCGAGGGACAAGCGTGTATAAAAGACGGCAGGGCGCAAGGAGCAAGAGGAGCAAAGGA
>Ga0302221_10001928_pt1 | contig 13127 bp, 7 predicted proteins | sample II_Palsa_E2_1_FD_193517 | JGI IMG/M metagenome (GOLD analysis project Ga0302221, IMG submission 193517) | Peat permafrost microbial communities from Stordalen Mire near Abisko, Sweden - II_Palsa_E2_1 | ecosystem: Environmental > Terrestrial > Soil > Palsa > Peat permafrost | place: Sweden... | reverse complement strand
ACTAAAAGACAGCTTACTATTCATTTCGTACTTTAATTTTATAAGTGCGACTTTAGCTTTAAAAGCCAATTGCAAGAACTTAGTATAAAATTTGTAAAATAACTAAGTCGATTTTATAAAAAGCTTCTTAAATTCGTTTTTAGCTATAAATAACCGATTCGGGTTTTTATAAGCAAAGGTTAAGTGCTCGAATAAGTCTTAAATAGTCGTATATAAATTAATAGCATTATCCCTTAAACGCAATAATATATGCTTTGCAGCTTCACCTTTAATTAAGCCTTTAACATATATAAGCTTTATCAATTTAATAAGGTAATAATCGGCATTCTTATAAAGCTTGTTTTTAATTTAAGACAACTAATTAAAGAAACTTATATCTTCGCTATTTATAAAGATAAAGGGATTAAAGAGCTTTATAAAACGCGTAAGAGCTTATTTAAATATTACTAGGGTAATTTGTCGATTTTAACAGTATACTTTAAGGAGTTCGGTTTAAAGTAAGTTATTTTGTAAGGATAGCTTAGCTAAGTGTACTCGTTGCTCTTTAGCCTCTGCCTTCGCATTATCCCGCTAATAGAAAGCCTCTAAGATTTGCTTATAAAGTCGTTTAAAGTCTTGTTAAAATGCAAATTAGAGGTATTCGAGGTTAAATTCGGGTTCTTTAAAAATCAAAGAAGGATAAGATAGTCGAGGGTTTATAAGTTTAAGTGCATAAGAACTAGTTGCAGTGCTAGCCTCTAATTCGTGATAAGATTGTGCCATTTCTTTCGTTTCGTGATTATATAATAGGGCTTTGCTTTAAGTTTATATCTCGTATAATTCGTTTAATTCAATCGATTTCGTTCAAGTTCTAGACAAAGGCGACGCGTCGTCTTTTTCTGTACAATTTAATTTTAAATCCTTTACAATATTGGAATTAGATTAAGCTTTAAATTATGTCACGAGCGCCAAATTCATAGCCCAAGAACGAGCGTTGGTTAAATAGTCCCAATTACGACTATTCAAAGCTAAGGAAAGAAGAGGTTATTTACAAAGGATCGGTTCGTACAAATACTCGAGTTCTGCCGCTCCACACCGCCTATGCTAGCCGCGCTAGTGCACGTGACCACGTGACATGGAATGGAATGCCAGAACCGTAACAGATTACTTGGCTATACTAACACTAATTAGTGGTTAAATAAACCACAAAACAGCTAAGAAAGCAGTTTCTAAAAGAGGCATTTTGTACTTATTGTATTAAGTTAAAAGATATTTAAGTATAAAGTCGCTTTAGCTTAAGTAAAGACTAATTTGTGCCACTTTTATAACTTGTGCTAAAAGGAATTAAAGGATTTTATTTTAAATCAAGTATAAAGTTGCTTTGGCTTAATTAAAATTAAGAAATATAAAAGGTTTTTAAGGATTTAAGAAGGAATTACGCGCAAAGTTGCTTTGGCTTAATTTTAGACTAATTCTGCATTTATTACGCAAAATTACTATTTTTATAATTTATCTAATTTGTATTATACTTAAATAATTATATAAGGGCAATTTTTAATATATAAAAATGATAAGATACTTCCTTTCCTTTCTTTATTGCTTTACCTACTAAATAAGGAGAATTAGGGCAAAACCTTTTATCCAAATAACCTAGACACTCTTAAAAAAGAATTCTTAAATAATTATATTAAGCTCTTTATCTTATAATACAAATACCTCGAATATATAAACTTTGATTTATAAGAAGAATTCCGGGAGAGTATAAAAGGATAAACACTCGAGATGCTTGAGAAGGCTAGTTAATTAGCCTTAAAAGAGCCTTATATATACTTAGTTGCATATAAAGTATAAGTCAAGAAACAAGGCAAACTAATCTCCTTTGTTAAAGTAGTATATAGTACCCTTATAAAGGAGGCATAACACTAATAGATAGAGGACAAACTCTAAGAGATGCTTAATTTAAGGAAAGAGTTTGTCTTTATATTAAATCTAATATACTAGAAACTATGTCTAACAATTAAATAAGACTAATTAGCTATATGCTATACAAAACCACTTTAGCTAAAGCAAACCCCAAGTTATATGCTATTAAAGCAGCTACTCTAGGACAAAATACCACATCCCCTAATATAACTATATAAACAATTTAGTAGCAATTTGCACCCTTTACTTAGACAAGGATTATTATCTCTTATTATACAACTAAAGCTAGTTGTCTCGCACAATTTACTAGTTTATATAACTTAGCTATAGCTACTTGTAAATATGATAAAGATTTATACAAGTAATAATAAGAAATATAAAGGCAAGGAATATAATATTTTAGACATTAAACTTTAAGTGTTTTTTGATTATTGCACAAAGGTCAAATTAGCAAATAACCAATTTTACTTGGCATTTTTTATTATACTTAAAGGATAAGCTAGCGCATTTTACTACAATAAAATATCTAGACAATTATACAATTTTACTATTATAGTAAAAATGACTAGGACTTACTTTAAAATAGAGGAATAACGATAAAAGTATCTTATATAATAGCAAGGAATAACACTTTACTATATTATAACAAAACACTTTGAGAAGACCTAACCCGAATGCTTAAAAGTGCTCTTTAATACCTTATATATAGCTTAGCAGGGACTATTAGTAGAATACTAGAACAAGTATAACTTATAAGACTAAGTAATTAATGCATATAGCAATATTTTAAAATGCCGACTTGCATTATTTAAACTAGTATTTACATTTAAAGGTATATGCGCAAAATTATACTTAGTAATAAGGCAATTTATATAAGAGAAGGAGCTAAAGGATTATTCAGCATACTATTAAGAGGACAAGAATAATAATTTATATAAACTTACTTAGCATTAGACCAATTAAACGTATAGAGGTTGCAAGCGCAATAAAAGGGGCTATTTTGCAAGTTGTTTTTAAGGTTATTTTGCAAGTTGTTTTGTAGGTTATTTTGCAAACTATAATAAAATTATAGAGGATTATACAAAGAAGTGCTTTATTTGCAAATAACTAGGATACTGGTTTACAAAGCATATAAATAAAGAGAAAAAGAAGGCATATTAGCAGTTTGTTACAAATGCATTAAAAGAGGATTTTTAGGGTTTTATATTAAAATTCGAGGGAACCCCGAATAAGAATAGTAATGATAATAACAGGTTAAGCAATTTACTACAATTGTATAACTTATAATAAATTACATTGCTAGAAATGCACAAATTATTATATAATGTAAAATAGTTCTTTACTAAATTTGGTAAAATTAATAAATTAAAGGTAGTAATAACCCTAAATAACTAGTTGTTTATATATGCAATTACTGCAAAAGACATTTTTACTTAGCCTTTAAAAATGTTAATTTTTATATTTAAAGATTGCTATTCCTCGAGTATATTCTAAGGAATTATGCTTAATAGTAGCACATTAAGAGTATTAATTGCAAGGGAGCTTCAAGTCTTAGCATTGCAAAAGCTTGACCTAATAGTTACAATTAATTATATAAATACTAGAAATTATTATATTTAATTTAGTAAAAGATTAGCAATTGCGCAAGGAACAATTACTATAAATATACTACTTAAACCGATTATATTCTATATTATACTAGCAAATATGCTATTCTTGTATTGCATTTAAGATATGGACAAAATAGGGGTAAAATTAGATAACTTTGCTAATATTTTAATTTAAAGCAAAAAGACTATACTAATTATATAGAAATAAGGCCACTTATAGATGCTTTTGCACTAAAAAGAAGAGGCTATAGTATATAGTCACTTGACAAAAATAAAGCTAAAGCAACTTTATTACTATTTTAGACACTTATTTATATAAAGGCTAGCAAAAGTACTAAAATAGGCCGAGTATACAAGCATTAATTAACGCATAATCGAACAATTAACAAAGTATTATAAAAGTTGTTAATTGTATACAAAATTACTAGGCTAATTCAAGTTTACCCTTAAAGACAACTATAATTTTAACTATTTAGTTATAATTAATATGCTTTACTTAAATAGCAAACTAGTGCTTTAAGCAATTAATAAAGCTATAGCATTTAATGCTATATAGTTTTTAAAGGATATATTAGCAAAAATAGTATAAAATACTATACAATTATATTAAATTAACATATACTAAAGTCCACTTAATTACTTAATATATGATATTAAAAAGAACTTCTTATTAATAGAATTCTAGTAATATATAAAATTACTAGCTATTAAAGTAAAAGAAGTACTAATTAAAGCTTATAATAGTATTAGCAAAGTCGAATAGTATTATATACTATTAAAGCATTTGTACAAAATCCTACAAGACAAATTGCAAGATAAAAAGCTTAATAAAGAAGTAATTTTGCAAATAATAATAAAAGCTATAAATAACATTGCAAAACTAAATAAGCTTATGCTTATATTCCTCATTTTTGGATTATATTTTAAAATTATAAACTAAAACCCTTTAGCGCTTATTATTACTAAGAGAGTAAAGGCTATTTATATAATAATAAAGGAAGTATAACAATTCTATGCAAAATGCCAAGTTTAAGAAGCACTTGCAACTAAAAATAGACTAGTTATAAATAAAATGCGCAATTTATTACTTTAATCGGATATATAAGTATAGCGCAAAAATAAAAGATAAAAGGGCTTATATAAATTAATTGCAATAAATGGCGAAACTTGTATAATTCAAATGCTGTACAAACCAACCAATTTTTAGTTTATAGTTATAAAGCTATTTTATACAAATTTGCTACTTAATCTAATTAGTGCAAAAATATATTAAGCTATTTTAACTTACAATTTAATAAATCTAGCAAGGGTTATTAACAAAATAAAAGAATTAGCAACTACTACTCAAGCTATAAAGCTAATTGTCGAAATTCCTTTTTACTAGTATAAAGAAAACTTAAAAGTTTTTAATATTAAAAAAGAGGAGGCTAACTTGCAACTTTTACTTTAGCTAAAGAAATAAGGGGTAATTATTATATCGGGACTACTATTTTAAGCTTTATAAAAGCAAGAAATCGAAGCTTTAATTGCAAGGGATATATTTAAGTTTATTTTATATAATCCCAAGGTTTATAAAGGCAAAATTTTCAATTTTAGACTAATAAACAAAGTTAAAGGGAAGTCAATTAACTTATTATATAAGAAATCACAATTAGTAATTTAAGTATATAATAATAAGGGCAAAGAAGTAATTTTAATATAATTACCCACAATTTAGCAAGTAAGCTAAAGGCTAATTATAGCACTTATATTATTACTTGCAAAAATAGATATTAACTTATTTCTCTAGGATATTACATAAATATATATCCAATTTACAATATTCTTAAATCAATAAATCTTAGCGCATTTACCTAAAAAACTTAAAGCTTAATTCCCACTTAAAATAATTATAATTATACAAAAACCATTATATAATATACTAGAAGCTAAAACCTATTAGTAGGCTATATACTACAAATATTACTAAGAAAAGCTATATATAATAACCTTATTATATAATCTTTGCCTTTTAGTAATAATAATAGTATATGCATTTAAATTAGTTAAAATGCAAACAAATAACACCTTAATTTTAAGGAATAGCAAATTTAAAGCCTTAAAGCATAAGAAACTTGCAAAAGCAAATATTATTGCAAAACTTATAAAGCAATTGTCACTTAATATGCTATTAATTTTTAATAAGTATATTATTTAGCAAGAAAGAGATTTAATCTTATTAGTGCAAAAAGGCTAAAGCAAGAAAATCGAGCTAGTCGACACAAAATCACTTACTTGGAATAACTAATATAAGAAGCAATACGCTTATAAGGCATATATTATAACAATTTGCTAACTAGAGGCTATTTTCGACTTATTAATTGTAGCTTAGCACCAAAAACTAACTAAAAAAGATATAATAATACTAAATAAACAATTATAATAGCAATTAGACAACTTAAAACAAGGAATCTAATATATAAATTTGAACTTAAATTATATAAAGCTATTTGTATTTGTTAATAAATTATTTGCAAATAACAAAGATTTAAGCTCTTAAATTAGATATAAAATTATTTTTGCAAATAAAATTACAAGCATAATATTAGACTTATTTAAGCTATAAGGTAACTTAGTCTATTATAGCAATATAAAGAGCAAATAAGTTATTAGAAGTGTCTTTGCATTAGAGGTATATAAAATAATAAAAGGTATTAATATAGCTATTGCTATTAATATTACTATTAAAATAATTACCAACTAACTAAGACTCCCTTTAATCTTAATTATTATTTATATTAATTCCTATTTATTATATAAATGCCTTATCAAGCTTGAAACTACTAAAGAGAAGAGGTTAATAATTAATATAATAGCTATTTGACAATTATATAAATAAAAGGAACTTATAAAAATATAATAGATTAATAGCTAAGATAACTTAATAGATATTATAACTAAAAGAACTTTAAATAAGGCTTTAAAGAAGTTTATTAATATAAATTAGTTAAATATATTAGTTAAAGGAGAAGTAAAGAGAGCAGATAGTGTAATTAGAGGTTTTTAGCTAAGGCATGTGACAAGGTTAATGCCTTAAGTTTAAGGCTACTCGGAGAGAGGCAAAATTAGCAAGTTGCCCCTTTAAGGGCAGCTTAAGGATTAAGGCTACTCCGGGAAGGGGAATTCCCCTTTTAAGGGCAGCTTGAAAAATAAGGCAGCAATAGCATATAATAAAGGAATTTGAAGTTCCCCGGTTATGTAAGGACTAAAGCATGTTATAGTTCTTTCGGGTTTACTTGTTTTTAATTTATCTAATTTACTTGCTTGTTTTATACTTTAGTTTACTTGCATTACTTTGCTTATTTTTTAGTTATTTAAGCACAAGTTACTTTTAATTCGAGTATATTTTATATAAGAAGAAAAGGTTACTAATATTAGAATATATATTATATTTGCCCCTAATATTACATTTACTTTTACTCTTATATAGCTTAATTGCTAGCCCTATTTTTAATCCTACTTTCGGGTTTTAGCAAGCTTGCTTTTCGGGCCTTAGTTTAAATCTTTTATATATATAAGCCCGATGCATTTAGTATATTTCACTTATATTTATAAGTAAGTTATATATAACTTGTATAGTTTTACTTAGCCCATTTAAGCTATATATAACTTGTATAAATCGGGACTTGCTTTGCATATACTATTTTACTTCTTACACTTATTATATATATATAGTAGTCCCTATTTAACAAGGGATACACATTATTAAATATATTACTTTTGGGGTACTATTATGTGTTATATATTCGGATCACTTGGCTATACTAACAAGTATTGAATTAAGAAGATTATTATAAGAATATGATAGCATCTTATGCAAATGACAAGCACAAGTATTATTGTTAAATGCATTATCTCTAATAATATTGATAATCTTATAGAGTATTGTGGCGGGGTGCCAAGGAGACTACTAAATTCTGTCGATTTTGGAGGGTTTTAAAGGTTCTCAGTTAGTGCTACACGTGACTGAAATGGGGGGTATAACTGCTGGTTTTTGCAGCTACGCACACTTCACTTTATACTTAATTCATACTTACTTTTGCACCTAATAACCGTATATAGTTGTTGCTAGTCTTACAGTTCCGTTTCTGTTTCTTGATTTACGCGTGAATGCTTTAGTTCTTTCTTTTGTTGTTGCTTTAGTTCTACATATGCGTTCTGCTTGTTGTTCAATTGCTTGGTTTCCTGGTATCGTTCCTATAGGGTTTCTTCTAGCTAAGGTCCGCCCCCTTACAATATTTATTATATTTTTTTATAATATAAGGACTAGCTTAGGTTTAATTAATAATATAATTATAATTATAAAGAGAGCGATTTTAAATATAGATATATAATATATATATTTCTTTCTTTTTATATTATATATTAATCCTTTTAAAATTATTTAAATAAAGTTAAACAATTTATATATCTTATATGTTACGTTGACACTTCACCTCACATGACTTTAGGTCATGTGACCCCATTTCGTGTATATAGCCGGGCTTCCGCCCCCTTCTTCCTTGATGAATCATCTTATACACACCCCACCGCATTTCTATGCAACATTATATATTTCTATTGGTATATTTGCATTCACTAGTTTTAGATCACGTGACCTTATGTCATGTGATAGCGCTAGTCCAAAATAGGTGGCCGAGGAAGTATATCGACACTATAGTGTTAATATCCTTCCTAATAAATCAATTACCTACCAATGCAATTGCATATCACAATTATTACGTGCTATGCTATGCGTTACGGGTAAACCGACACTAATTAGTAGATATACAAATTAGAAGGATTATATAGAGTATAGTAGAGACTGGCTTATACTCTTATAGCTCTTAGTTAAAGGGGGGAAGCACTTGTACTATCTTAAAATTGTGGTGATACAGCTGTCTCTTGCCAAGCATTAAACAATTAGCCATTTGACCATTAACCTTTTGTTCTTATTCCTTTGATTTTATTCCTTCGATTCTGTTCCTTTAATCTATCTTCGATTTTGTTCCTTTAATCCTACTCTTGAAAAGCAAACCCTTAAACCTTACTCTTTACTTTATTTACCTTTACAAATATATACTTTATACTTTGACCTTGAAGAGCTAATACCTGATTATTAAGATATATATTTGGAGACTAAAAATACTCAAGAAACTAGCTAATATCTTTAGACAACAATTGAAAGGCCTCTAGTTGTAAGAAGTTTACTACTTGCGGGTAAATACTCTTCTTCTTTTAAGTATACTTAACCCTGCCTCCAAACCTCTTGTGCAAGTATTATAATTTAATATAAAGGGAGACAAATAGAAAGCAAAAATTAAGAAATGGGGGCATAATATTAGGGTAGCAGCTAATGCTACTAAGGACAAGCTTGAGGAGTATATATAAACTAAGATATATAAGTACACTTAAGACAAGCTAGGCGACAATAACTTATAAGACTTATTTCGGGATAACTTTAAGGACTTTACAACTAAAATACTTGGCTATATATGACATTAGGATTAATTGCACTTACAATTTTACCTCTAATGCAATAGTGTCTTTGTGGTACTTTATAATAAAGCTTTTACAAATAAGTTATTGGTATAAACAATTATTAATGTTATTAAAGAGGAAACACAATACAAGTAAACTAATATTAATATCGATAAAGCTAGAGCAAATCTTGAAAGAGGACTTATTACTTTAGTTTTTATTTCCTTAGAAGGCAATTAATGTCTAATTTTATAAGGAATTATATACCTTTTTGCAAGATTGAATGCTAAAGCAACTATATATTAACTTTTACATTAACTTCTAAATATTATACAACAAGATAATATACAGTGCTAAATTATTTGAATTATAGCAAGGGCATTAGCAAAGTGGCAAAGCAATACAAAAACAATCAAAAGTATAATAGAACTAGTAGTTTTAATAGAAAGCTGGACATCTTCTTTAAAATTTGCTAACAAAATAATATACTTCCTAGAATGCATATAAGGGCATTCCCGATTATGCTAAAGGGACTAGCATTAGACTAGTATTATAATGCCAATTTATTATAGCATGTATTCGAAGATGTATATAGTAGCCTTTATACCTTCTTCTAAGGACCCAAATTCGAATGTCGAAGCTTAAAGAACTAAAACAATGTCACTTTACTTGGTATTATAAAACAAAACCTAAAGAAGTTAATAATTTAAATTCTTTAGCTAATAATTAACAATTTATATAACCTTTGCAACTATTTATTACTTGATTTGCATATAAATTTATTTCTTTATAACAAAATTGTTATTGCTTATTAAGGATTACTAGCTTGTTAATATGCAATAGCAAACCCTTTAAAAGACTTTAGTTAATTGCTAAATAAGCTCGAATTGTCAATTATTATATATAAGAATAAAGTATAGCAAAATCTTGAGTTATTTTTCACTAATTAATAATATTATTTAAATTAGAATTATAGCTATAATAGTAGTTAAAATAAGAGTTGTCGATACAAATCAAATAATTGCTATAACTACTATAATTATAACAATTATCTAAATACTTGAAATTTATGTTTTATTTGCAAGAAACTATATTGTTATTTATAAAAGCATACGATAAAGGAACAAGAAGCAAAAAAGGCTTAATTTAAGTCTAAAAACCTCAATTACTTTAATGTTAAATTGTCTAATTTCAAGAGGCGTTTTAACAAGGGATATAAATAGTATATTGCCGATTTTGAGGGTAAAAGTAACAACAATAGCTTAAAAGACGCTTTTAGAACTTTACTTGTCGATTATAAGGATAATAGTAATAATAAGGAAAAACTTACTAATTCTTTAGCTCTTTCTTTCTTTATATTAGTTAAGAGCTTTACAACTAAATTATCAGTTGTTACTATTCCTTATATCAAGACCCTTGTGGATAACCTCAATAATCAAACTCTTATACACCAACTTATAGCTTAGCTACCCTTTAAACTAAAGGACAAACCTACAAATAGCTTTGCAAATAACTTTATTACTAGGAGTAAGTATAGCTTATACTAGTTTTATAAAGTTGTTATTAATATAAGAGCTTCCAAATATTCTATTGCCGGATATAAACAATTCTAGGCTTTATAGTATATTAGTAAGATTACACTTGATAATATTACTAAAGAAATAGTAAAAGTATAATTTAATATTAGTTTTATGTTATCTATTAGATTTGCAAAGGTGGAAATACCTATTAAGCAAGCAAAATTTTATATTATATATGCAAAAACCCCATTTTTGCTTAGCTTAGCTAATATAAACAAGCTAAGAGTTTACTTTAATAATTTTACAAATTCCTTAATTACTTTAACTAGCAATAGCATACTAGTAATATAACGTTTTGGCCATTCCTTCCTCTTATAAGACACTTCTCTTCAAGCTTTTATTGCAAAATCCTTTGCATATAACCCTTGCTATTTAACTACTATTAAATTGCAAAAATTGCATTATAGGTTTGGCCACCCATTAGTCGGCAAGCAATAAAATGTACTAGAACAAGCAAGCTATAATATTAATAAAGAAGCTCTCGAATACCTTATAAAGTATTGCAAACACTGCTAAAAGCATAGCCAATTACTATATAAGTTCAAGTTCTCACTTAAAGATAATGTTAATTTTTATGCATTAATTATTATTAATGTCTTTTACCTTAAGGGCAAGCTAGTTCTTTATATTGTCGACAAAGGGACTACTTATTAGGCTAGCAAATTCCTATAGAATATTAGTGTAAAATATGCTTGGGATACTTTATATATATGCTAGATTAATACTTATTGAAGCCCTCTTAATTAAATTACTACAAATGCAAGCAAGAACTTTGCAAGCTACAAGTTTTATTAAAATGCAAGTATAATGGGGATTAAAGTCAAAATTGTACTAGTTAAGGCCTATAACTCTATTAGCAAGGTCAAGCGCTATTATACAATTATTTACCGAGCTTACTCGATTATCACTAACAAAATCTAAGGTATTACTAAGGAAATAGCCTTGCAAATGGCCTTTAAGGCTATTAATAATTTTATAAGTCCAAATAGCTTTATGCTTACCCTTCTAATTTATAGCGCATATCCTTATATAACTAAAAATGACCCTTTGTCGCCAACTATTGCCTAGCAAGGTCTTACAATCAAGAAAGCTATAGCTGAAATTCAAAAGCTATAAGCTAAATGCCAAGTTAATAATGCTTTTAATATGCGCAATGGCCCAAATACCCTTAATATCCACAAACTACTCTTAAATTCCGATATTCTAGTTTAAAGAAAGCTAAGTGCTTAGAAGGGACTTTATAAGCTTGTAAGTACAAATAGAGAATTATATATATTTGCTTTACTTTATAGTAATATAACCTTTTATGCAACTTCTATTAAACTATACCTTACTTTAACTATATAAATCGAGGGTATTAAGGTGGAACTTGCAAGTGGAATTAGTAAAGAATCTAGTAAAGAACTTGCACCTTTACTAGTAAAGCGTAGCAGTGGATATCCTTGCAAGAACCTTAAAATTATAATATTCTTGCAAGACAATGCTCAATTCCAGTCCTCTTGCTAATTAAAAGTTTTAGGATTACTAGAAAAGAGCATCTTTAAAATTACAACAAAATCAGAAGTTTTAAGAGGTTCTTGCATCTTTAATTCTAGGTTTGTGGATAAAGTGAAAAATAAGGGCACTAAAAACAAATGCAAGAAGTTAAGACTTGTTATTTAAGCTTATAATAACAATAAGAAGCGTATTATATTAACCCAATTACTAACTATTTAGCGTATTAGCTAAAGGATTATACTTTATATTGCTGCAATAATAGGTAATATAACAAGATTGTACTTATAAGACATTTTACAAGCGTATATACATTTAACAACTGCATTAAACTGCGATTTTTATATTAAAACCCTTTAAGAGCTTGCGCAATAACTAAATATCAAATAAAGCTTTATATTATAAGTTATTAAATCTTTATATAATGTGCTAAAATCTGGAAATTACTAGTTTAAAACTTATTACTTTTATCATATTAAAAAGCTTTCAATAAAATAGTTTATATATAATCCTTGCCTTTTATATAGCAAATCCTCTAGTTTTAGTATTATTAGACTTTAAACTAATAATACCTTATTTGTAGCAAATAACCAATTTGCAAAACAAGAACAACTTCAACTAAAGAAAGCACAATTTTTAGCTAAAGAATATAAATGCCTTACTTCTAGCTATAATCTCAAATTTAATAGTAACATTATATACCTTAAAAATAATGGGATTACCCTTACACAAGAACAACAATATACAAACTTCAACTTAGTATGCAATAAAAATGCAACTACAACTAGTAGCAAAGGAGCTATACGCTAAAACCTCCTTACTAAAGACTAATATATTGCTTAGCGCGCTAGAGGTGTATATATTGCATTGGTCTATTAACTAGAAGCTGCGTACAACTTGTCTATAGCGGCATAAGCTATAAAATTAGTTAAAAAGGATATACAAGCTCTTAACAAACATATTTAGTAGTAGATAGAGAATTTAACTAAAGGATTACAATTTGTATGCTTTAAAAAGGAGTCTCTACAATTACTTGTCTTTA
>Ga0302221_10001927_pt1 | contig 13130 bp, 9 predicted proteins | sample II_Palsa_E2_1_FD_193517 | JGI IMG/M metagenome (GOLD analysis project Ga0302221, IMG submission 193517) | Peat permafrost microbial communities from Stordalen Mire near Abisko, Sweden - II_Palsa_E2_1 | ecosystem: Environmental > Terrestrial > Soil > Palsa > Peat permafrost | place: Sweden... | reverse complement strand
CCTGGTCAGAACAGTTGTCTGATGGTTGCTTCACTCGGCAACCCGACGCCAGCTGGGAATCGCTATGGAGGATACAGTGCAATCAGTCTGGCGAGTCTCGCACAAGGCTTTGGCCCTGTGAACCTACAGGGGCGTGGATTAGCTGGGGGTGGTATTGAGGAGATTGAGGTCCGCCAGATCGAGGCTCGGGTCCCTGCTTCAAGTATGTTTCCTTTCCTCTCTTCTTCTATAATATCTTACTAACACACAACAGGCTCCTCAACCGTAACCTCCTCCACCACCTCCTCCTCAGCCGCAGCATCAAGCACCACCTCCAGCTCAGCGTCCACAACCTCAAGCTACGCCTCAGCCGCAACCTCCTCCGTCCCCTCCGACGTAAACACCACCATCGCCACCGTCTCCGACACAACCGGTGTTCTCGGTCTCAACGCCGCCGTCGACGGAAACCTCTTCCTCAGCGTCCTAAACAACCCCAACACGACAAACACCAACTACACCAAAGGCGCAACCAACACCTTCTCCTTCATCAACAGCACCCTGATCGGCGACACCGACGCCCGTCTCCTGCACTACTTCCCGCAAGAGATGACCGCCGTCGGCGCATCCCGCATGCGCGTCGCGGAATGGGGTAACATCCCCTTGACCGCTACCCTGCTCTCGCTCGTACCGTTCCCTGACGGAACCGGCAAGGAGGAAGTCCTTGTTGGGTTGGATACGCTGGGGAATTACTACTGGTTGTTCATGTGCGATGTTTATGGGTATGGGAATAAGGTGTTCTTGGCGAAGGATCAGATGTATGGGGGGAGTGTGCTGCAAGACCCGAATCTTAAGTTCACGGTTACGGGTGGTGATGTGAATGATTGCGAGCCTTTGGCGTTGGTGGAGGGTAGTATGAGTGCGGGTAGTTAGAGCTTTGATAAGGGGATGATGTAGGGATTGGAGTTGAGAGTTCTTTTTTTATTTTTTAGATTTTGGTATTTTGGTGGAGGTTGAGGGCTGAGGGTTGGGGTTGGTGGTTGGTGGTTGGTGGTTGGTTAATGTAATTTTTTGATAATGATATAAAACACGACATATAAAGTTCAATTCTCTTTAATGCAGTTTCTGTGTTTAGTGAAAGATCCTTAATTGTATCTCTGGTTTCGTAGCTAATGCTAAAGATCCAAAGCGCGTAAAAAGCATGTAATCTTCCGTATAAGAGTATCCCTATAACTAGAGCAACCGCGAATAGCTAGGCGTGCATACAGCAGCCGTTATTACATGGTTCTTCTTTGGCATGTACGGCCTATAGCCTGTAATAGCCAAACCTCATCTCTCCCTTCTAAACCCCAAAATATCTCGCCCAAATCCTTATATCCAACATCTCCGCCCCAAAAATCATTCAGCAGCCTCTTCATTTTCGACACACCAAACCCCTGCACGCCACGCCCAAGGGAATTGCAGTACGATCGAGTCATCGGCTTGAAGTCTTGCCGATTAATCAGGTCGAGGTGGAGGTGGAGCGGATCATTGGGGTATGTAGTAAGATTACATTCTTGGAGCTATTTTGTCTTTCCGGTAAGGCGTCCGATTCCTGTAGGCGCCACCAGCTCGGTTTAGTGAGTGGGGTGGTCTTTTTTTTTCGGGTTCGGAATTGCGAACTGCGAGATTTGGGGTTGTTTTTGGGGTAAGTAGCGAGAATATAATTGTGCTGAAGGGATCATAGGGCGTGGAGTTATTGTTGGTGTTGGGATAGTATCAAACTAGATGTGGTTAGCGTTCTTCATTGGTTGATTCTGGGTCTTTTTCGTATTGAGTGCAAGGTGAAAGGTTGTGGTCGTCTTGGAGCCATTTAAGTACAAGGTGCTGGACTAACCGTTTTGATGTTGAGGTGGAGAGAAGAGTCGCTATTATACGTAGGATTGATTAATTAGATGGATTTGTTATGCTAGATAATAGGCAGTTTTGAAAGACGTGGTGGAATTGAAGTTTGGGGAAAAGAGTATGATTTATCAAGTGCTAATAGAAGAGTTGCAGACTTCGAACTCGCGAGATAGTTGATTCCCTCTCCCGTGTTTCGAAAGATAGGTAGATGGTCTGTATGTAACTTGCCACGCTCTACACACTTCACTCAAACGTCCATATATGCATACTTCCCGGGATCATCCCTTTTACGAGCCGTATTCAGGCTTCATCGAATGGTTTTTAGCCAAGTGTTAAACAGCTTGGTATAGCATTTCAGTAACCTAATATAGCCACTGCAGGAATAATAGCACGAGCCTACAAATCATATTCGCCAGTAATTAATTACAGAAATGGCTTTCTGGCTTGTAGCGTATAGGCGGATGATACGAAAGAGAGATGGTATATAACCAATGGCCTTGGAAGCACACTTCCTGATTTCTGCACGCTACTCCAGTTTGATTTGCAAACTAATCGCTTTTTTTGTGAGCAGAGTATCATTATTATTGTCTGCTTTCGCCACTAACTTAGAAGTTGTCGAAATTTTACATGCCGTTAGGGATAGAGGCTCTAATCAGTACCATTATATGTGTTGATGCTTCATTTGAGGCCGTTCACATTAGATGTTGTAAGTGGAAGCGCAAGTGACCCGCTACAAAACAACTTTGGTAGTCGTACACAAATTTTTTTATCTTCCTCCTAAGGTCGGTTAGTAAGCTGGCCGCTTCTACTCAGGCGCTAATCACGCTCGGCTCACCCTCTCCTCACCCACTCACCTGAGCTGCTTGAGCAACCTGAGCAGTGCTCACTACTCACTCACGCTTTTTCTCCCACAATTCCTTAACCAATCGGGCCGAATGTCGACTAGGGGCTTTGTCATATCATTTTTGTCAAGTTTTGACGCGATGTTGTCGCCGTTTCAGGACATTGAACTGCATATAAAACGAGGATAAATGACCATTAAATGATTTATGAGAGAGAAGCTGGCTTTTACTCCCCCTGCTCCTTTGAATTTATTCACTAAAACCATACCTCTAATGCAGGACTACAATAATACCCTCTGATTTGGGATAATTATAAGCCGGCCTCATACCAGCCCACGAGAACTCTCCCACGAAGCACTCCTCAATGAACTCGCCATGAACGACAGGCGTTCCAGTGATTTGAGTCTCTTGGATCATCCAAGCCTTGCCGTGCCGTCTTCGACTATCAATAATAGACGCGTCTGTGGACCACGAAATCCTGTCATCGTCATTTCCATCGTCAATGTCGGAGGTTTCATCCGGCTCTTCTTTGAACCATAAAATCCTATCCTTGACACTGAGATCTTCACCACCGGGCCCTGTTGGGTGGAATAGGTAATGATGGATGGACTCATTGTGGCCACAGAGAGCTACTATGATGTCTCCTTCCTGAGTCGACTCCGGAACAAGAGCTAACCTATCACTACCCATTCCTGCTAGCCGTTTCCCTTCGACAAATTTGGCATCAGCACCACCTCTCAAAGCAAGTAGCAAATATAATTCGACAGACACCAAAACGTGGCCTTCGAACATAAATGTATCGTATTCGCATAGAGGCAAGCCTTCCTTAAGACGAAGGAGATATTCGTCTTGTATCAAATCATTCCAGAGTTGGCAGATAATGGGCCAAAGGCCGTCTTCCAAAATTTCCCATGTCCTCCGATCCATATAAATTCTACCTGATTCATCAAATGTGATGTCAAGAGTTGCAAGTATTGAGGGGATGCGTTGACGAACCTCCTGGGGAATTTGCTGCACTGAGAGTATTGAACTGGTATAAACTACAACATCGAACCTTGATAACATACAGGAGAGGGTTCCTTGATCACTAGGCAATATAGGGACTACCGGGGACTCTTTCCTAAGGTCTTCTGATTCCACATGCTGTCCAGGGTATGTCTTCGGGGGGATTTTGCTGGTCCAGTCCGGTACCCATGAAGGCAAATCTCTAACGCGCTCTGGAGAGTTGGCCATGCCTACACATTCCAGTAAGGCCGATAGCCCATAGAGCTTTGCAATATATTGGGCTGAACCCTCGAAAGTCTGGATGGTTGTCTTGGAGTAATCAACCGTCAAGTCCTCATGCTGGCCATCAGAAGCGAACCCAACATGAGCAAATATCATGTCCCGTGGGTCTGTGATGCCAAGGCCTCTCCTTGACATTAACAGCTCAGCCATGGAATTGGGAGACCATTTTCCGGTATGTTTTTGTAAGAAAGCCCCAGCATTGACCATATCCATTTTGCCAAGGCTTTGGTGATATTTCCGAGCACGCTGCATATCTCGGACGATATGGTATCTCTCTTTATCCAGCGATTCTGCGCCATTGTATGGTATTTTTTGGTCACTCTGCTCCTCCGGTTCCCCAAACTCCCACCTCGGGATATTGAATAGCAAGTCCCATTTGATCCTAGTCCTACCATACTGCAGCCAGGGACATACTGAGAATACCAATTCCTGAAACACCCATACTCGGGTAAACCATTCTTTCGTCAGGAGACTGTCTAATATCGCATTCCTATCCACATGGGTCTCTTCTTGCATAGTAGCAAAGTGGATCATCGTAGGGTCTCTACCATCTGCAGGGCCAAGGTATATAATAGTGTGCAGCGCACTAGCATATATTTTCCCCATTAACCCAACTTGTATTGCCTTCTCTTTATTATCTCTTTGGTTGATGCACACTCCATCAGCTCATAATAGAAGGGTCCTCTGCTTATCTCGTAGATCAAGGAGCGCAGAGTTCAGATTGCTTGCTATCTGCAAGGGCCTTCTATCAACCAAAATCCTCTTGCTCTTCTCTGGATTGCCCCAGACGTAAGAGAGCGCTGTATAATGTCCAAATATATCGTGATTGCCACATAATGAGACCCTTGTGTGAATCAAGTTACACTGTAGTAGTGCAGAAGCATCTTGGGAAGGCTGCAATTCAATCAAACGAATGCCGTCAGCCTCCGTTATTGGCCCGTACTCGTACTGGAGTGTAGAGGCCATTATGCTTAGGGCTCCTATCGAATCGAATCGAATCGAACGAGGGTAAGTGTCAATTTGATTCATGCGGGATTTTTGATGTTTTGGTTCTATTCGACTTTGACTCGATTCGTAAATTTTGGCGCTAGCTAAAAACAGCCAAAAATGACGTGGAAGGTACAGCGCCGTGCACAACTCGATTTAAAACACCACTTTTAAGCGAGCTCCTAAAAAACGCGTATGGATTTAACTATGCATCGCGACAAACTATGCCCCGTTAAATTATTCAATAACCACAATACCAAACTATAAGATAAATAACTTAAATTATAACGTATATATAGATCTATAAGTCTCTAACTATATTAATTATCTAGATACTGTGGAGGGGCGTGCCCTACTGCATTTATTTTTGGTGTTTTTAGTCAGTTTCAGGAGGGTCCCGCTACAGCAGCGTAGAGAGTATCACGTGGCCATTAAGGCTCAGGATATAAGGGCTGGTCCCCAACGTAGCTTGTAGGGGGAATTTCATGCTTCTTTACTTGTTAATTACAGTCCAGTCTTCTCCAGTTTTGAGCTTCTCCATTGTTATTGCACGTCTACGTTAAGCTATTGCTTTATGGTTTTGAGGTTATGTGGTTTTAGGCTATTTCTGTAGGATCTCACTTGCTGTTGCATCTTCCCCCCCACAATACCTACTCGACTAAATATAAAGTCGATTATTTAAATTAAGAATATCTTAAAAGATCCCGCCGCTATTATTAATTATATATATATTTAATAACTCGTCATTAATTATAAAATAACTATATAAATAATATATAAGTATAAGAAATAACTATAAAGGGACTTATCGATTACTCGACTTTCAGGAGATACTTCGCGAATTATTATATATAAAATAAAGTAGAAAATTAAAATATTTTTAAATAAATAATTATAAATATATCAAGATAAGATTATAGAATTTCTTTATAAGATTTTTAATATTATAATTAATTAATTAATTATTTTAAGGACTCTTAAATATATAAATATAACTAGAAAAAAGCTTATAATTTTGACTATATAGAGAAGTAAAAAATTAAGGATTTAGTAACTTAATAACCTTTAATAATTTATAGCCGAGTAAATTATTTATATTAATAAATTAAAAAATAACGAATAAATTAATAATTAAATTATAGAATATATAAATAAAAAAATATATATAAAGATATTTTATTAATTATAATTAAAGGAGAGGATTTTATTTTTATCGACTTATATAATCAAGAGATATATTATATTAATTATATTTCTTAAAATCTTAAATAAAGATATATTTAAAGATTTTATTATTAATTAATTTTTTTTTTATAATCCTTTCCCGGGTCTATAATTAATTATATTTATAAATAATATATTAATTTATTATTATTTTAAGTCTTAAATTATTAAAATATATAAATATTAAAATATTTAAATATATTAACTTTTTTTTTATTTACCCGATTTTTATTTAATTAAAAAAAAATTTAATAATCTAAAGATATATATATAATATATATATTATAAGAAGAAAAAAAATTTCGAAATATATAAGAATTACTTAAAATAAATAATTAGGGAATATAAAACTAGACTTAATATAATTTATAAAACACGAGTATATTTTTAAAATATATATATATAAAATATTTTAAATAATTAAATTTATTTTAAATATATTTTGGACAAGATTTATTATTATTTAAAATATTTTATTATTTAGATTATATTTTATATTTAAATTTTAATTTTAATAAATAAATAAATTATAATTTTAAAAATAATTTAAATTTTTTAAGAATAATTTATTTATTTAATATTCCCGCAAAATATATTAATAATATAAAAATATAAAATTAGATATATTTTATATAAAAACTTATAAATTAAAATTTCTTAAATATATTAAAATTATAATTATTTTATAATTAATATTAAATATTTTTTTTTTATATTTTTTAATATTTATACTAAAAAAAAAATCTAAAATATATATATAAAAATAATATAATACTCTAAAATAAAGATAATAAGATTAAAAAAAAACAAGAATAAAATATTAAGACTTTTATTAGTTTTTCCTATAATATTCCTTATATCCTATTTCTTTAAAATTATAAAATTCTTTATTTTCTTCTAAATAATCCGGTATATAATTTAAAATATATATAATATATTCTTGTAAAATAAGTCTAAAATATTTAAAATATTCGGGAATCTATTAAGTCATATTTTAAAAATCTTAAATAACTTTTTAATATATTTTTTAAGTATATAAAAATCCTAAAATACTTTATTAAATATTAAGGATTATTTTACTAGAAATATTATATTAATTAAAAATTATAATTACCATATTAGTCTTTAGATCTTTAAGCTAAAATCCTTATTATTTAATAATCTTAAAAATATCTTTAATTCTTTATTTTTTTATATTATTCCCCGTCTTTTCATTAAGTAAATATTTCAGGAATTTAGATAAAAGATCTATAATAGGACGACGAATTAGGGAGGAGATAAGTTAAGGAAATAAATAATATTATTATTATTATTAAAATCTTGGTCTATCGCAAAAATATTTATAATAATATACTCGAGAAAAAATATATTATAATTATAAAGCTAGAGTAAGAGCAGGAATAGATTATTAAATAATAATAAACTAAATCTAAGATAAAATAAACTAGAGAATAAATTAAAAAACTTAAGGAATAATTTATTTAATTTTTATATCTTTTTTTAATAACTTGCTAGTTTTTTTTTTCTTTATTAACTTTTCCCCCTTTATATATCTCTTGATCCAGTCGGCTGGAAATATATTAATTATAATATCGGGAAATATTTTAATTAATCTAGTCTATTTATTTTAATCGTCAAGTAATATTATATAATAATTACCGGATAACTTTATTATATAATAATACTAGAAATAATTTTTATAGTCCTTATTAATATAAAAGTAATAAATAAAGATCTATTACCGGATATATTTTTAAATAAACATGGTTTTAGCGCAAGCGGCCTTCTCATAAAGTTAATGTTTTATAGTCGAGTCTCGAGTTTTTTTAATATTTTAAAAGACTTCGAGATTATCGTCGTCGTCGTCTTAATATATATCCTTAATTTCCTAATCACTTAAGAACTCGATAGGAAATTTAAGACATATAATATATATACTATATAATTTAGCTTTAGATTTAATCTTATTCTTTAAATTAATAAGACGAGAAGTCTTTTCGCGATTAAAATAATTAAAAATAATGTCGACATATAACTAATAGCTTAGTTTTCTTTCCTTATTCTTATTTTTCTTTATTTAACGAAGTCTAGTTAAAAGACTAAATTAAGTGTTGTCGTCATTAATAATAATAATATTTTAAGCTTTCGAGATTTTAATCTTGATTATCCAAGATCCCTAACGAGATACTTTATGCGATTAAAGCTAATAAAGCTCCTTCCATTATTTAATATATTTAAGATAAAAAAAGATTTATAGATTTAATAATAATTTATATTTAGGATTATTAATATCGATTATTTTAATAAAGATCTTTTTTTAAATATTATCGATTATAGTAATAAAATAAATCATGATGATATAGCGAGTATTTTACTCGATAGTGGGGTCAAAAACAGGACAAGAAGAATGTATTATTTTTATAGGCTTAATTAGGAAAGAGAAGATAAATAGAAATATCGGATTATTGTCGCCAGAAATATTATTAATCTAAATTAAAATATCTATAGAATCTATCTATTAAATAATAGATTCGGGAGATACTGGAACCTGAACTAATAGCGTCTTAGATTTTTTTTCCTTACGGGGGGGAGTTTGTTTCTGCTAAAAAACATCAAGAATATTTTTATTAGACTAGTATATTTTTTTTATAAAAGACTCCGCAGAGGGCGATTACCCTTATAATCTTTTGGACATACGTCCTCCTGATATATGGATCTCGACTTATATATAATTAAAAGTCAGAATAATAAGTGATTATGGAGTAATTGATGGTTGACTAAAAAGAGGGTTACGTGTCGATCTCTTATACGCGTTTTTTTAGGAGCTCGCTAAAAAGTGGTGTTTTAAATCGAGTTGTGCACGGCGCTGTATCACCTGACAACCGCCCACACCCCTCAACCGCTCAACATGAATTTTGGAGCCCTTAACAATACAACTTCGAATAATTAACACGATATTCGCAGTATTTCAAGTATTCTCTATAATCTGGAATTTTTTGGGAATTTTCTAAAGAATTTGAAAAACTAAGAAAATTTTAGTGGGGTAGGCGTGGGCGGTTGTCAGGTGAACCCTTCTAAACAGAGTCTATACCAAATATTTAAAAACATATGTTGAAAAGAAACATGTAAATAACCTTGCAACGAACTTAGTAGATTTAAAAGGGCCTTTAGTTTGTCTGACAATAAATAAATCGCGTCCGGGTTACAATCTGTACTCTAATATATCTTTTGGCCTTGCAGGCTAGGCTCAGTAACTGGAGCCGGTCCGCTGGACCGTTTGGCTCGCTCAGTCACAAATCTCAACTTTTCTTGTCTTCATCCACAAGTCGGAATTTACACTAAAGGAAGGAGGTGGCTGTGCGTAAGACAGATCGGCATTCCCAAAATTCGACTGGGAAATTGTAACTGGGGCCTAAAACTGGGTCACTACTATGATGCTCAGGAATGCTCACCCTCGGCTCAAGTTAAAGCGGCAGCTGCTCACGACTAAACACTAGAACGGAACTAGTTAAAAAAAAATTGAGTCTGACTTAAGTGGCAGTTGGTAAATGCGCAGCTTTGGAAGGACCACATCACGTGATCGGTGGGGTTTTCCTCCCGGTGAGGTGAACAAAATAGATCCCGAGGCCTCGCGCGGAGGTGGTCCTGAATTGAGAAAAAGCTTCGCTTTTTAATAATAATTTCTGTGTGTAACACAACTTAAGCCACGCTTTGGGCTCCCGCAAAACTTGGTTTGTAGCCCTTTGTTGATCGACAATATATCGGCGGTTACAATAAATTAAAGACCTTGATTGGAAGGATTAAGGCCAACGAGGTAGTAAATCTGACGGCTTCGATGTCTGAGGAGGTGGAGGATGGATCAAGCTCTCGGGAACGGGATTAGATTATCCTCTCACGGTGCAATGTCCCTTGCTATATATAGGCTCGCTATGGTCGAGAATTACCAAACTCATGTATAGGATTACCTGAAACCTCGACAGCATCACGCCAAGTACCGTGAAGCTCAGATAGAGAATTATGAGAAATTTCCGCAACCTCATATGCCACAGTAGATCTCATCCTGCCCTGCTGTACGTCTGACTGCTGCACCTCGCTGGCTCCCAAATCAGGCTTGTTCTCCCACTGCTCTGCTTTGTGACCAGGACTCCTGTTATCGAGCCTGTCAGCCGCTTCACGATTCTGGCCCTGGCGTATCAATCTTCGTCTTCGTCTATATCTTCGCACCAGGTACCTTTGGAGAGTTCTAGTCAACGGGGCTGCTTACAGTTTAGAAGTGAGTGGAGAGATCCTCACCACATGAAGCCGGCTACTACGAGTATCACTAGAGGAATGGTGACGCCGATAACGATTTTCGATGGAGTTGACAGGGCATTTGCGGAGCCTTTTCCAATGTTGATATTGTTGTTGTTGTTATTGACGTTGCCGCCGCTCGAAGTTGTTTGGGCGGGTGTGGCGGCTGTGATGAGTACTAAGTTAGAAAATCTTTCATTCACTGTGAGAGAAACTAGAAGGAAATGCTTAGAAGATGACAGGAAATATGACTCTCCTGTAATCCTGCACGAGTAGTTCCGAACATTGTATATGACGAGGATCAAGGAATAGGGGAAAGAGGGAAGGAAAGACGTCATTGCCAGGCACTACTTACTTGTGTCTCCAGCCACGGTGCTTGCAGGGGAAGCAGTTTCCACATTGGTGGTTATCAGGGAAACGGCGGATGCTTGTGTCGCTGAAGAGCAATACGCCTCGTAAAAAGATGTCGCAGTTGCGACATCATTTGTGTTGGAGCATAAACTTGAAGCACAACTTGACACTATCGACACCGCTTGAGGGATAATATCGGCTCGACAATAGCAGGCGTTCACAGTGCAGCCAAGACTACTGTCGGCAAAGTCGCTATAAGCTCCATCTGAAAGGCACGACTGAACGCAGCTCCTCAAGTCCTTCCAGTCGGAGAAAGTGCTAGGGTCGTAAGTAGTACCTTGTTGAAGGGAAGGATGGACACTGGTAATGAGCGCAAGGAGGATGGCCTTGGCGAAAGATATTGCACCACAAGCCTTCATATTGACAGCCTTTTCAGAATTTAGCTGCTTGGTCAAAAGAGTAGTGTACAAAAATTGTTTCCTGTCAGGGTAGAATAGTGCAAGACGATGGCGGCACAGGAAGGACGGCTAAGAAGCACTTCTTAACAAATAATAAGATGGCGACTTGACTCAATATTAAAAATACAGCAGCAAAGCCCCAGAGATGTTAGCTTGGGCAGGACTCTTATTTAATGTGAACGGACGCATCCCAATCCAACTCTCGCCCTGTTCACACCGACCAACGCCCAGCAAATATTGGAGAATCCGCGAGCCAATGCTGCTGGTGCTCCACAATATAATTGGATCAGGGACTTAAGATTCTTGTCTCCTTGCGGCTGGCAAGATGCTTCTTCTCGATCAGAATCAGCCACGAGATAAGCCCGATAGGACAAAGAGCTTCGGACTCTGACACGGCTAGGGGTGCAAAAATTATATAATTTCAGACCCCGTTACATAATAATTGTAATTACACTCGAAAAACCCATTACAAATGTAATTACACTACACGTGACTCGCTAACCATTTATGGCTTAGTCTGTTCTGCAATTTCCCTGAACCTTGATTTTGCTATTAGTTATACACCACGTTATGCACAAAATCATGCATAATTTGGTGTTTGATTTTATGCATTATATAATGGGAGACCCATCATTATTTAATTACAAAAAACGGCGTTACATATGTAATTATATAATTACATTTTCGGCATCCCTAGACACGGCACACCCGGGAATGGGCAAGTGCTTAAGACAACTCTTGCCGAATGTGCCAGCACACTATGTAACAAAAGAAGAATGGCTAGCGTGCCGTTCTGGCAAATGTAGCAAATCAGGGCATCAAACTATTCTGCTCGAGGTGTAGAAAGACGGCTGTCAAAAAGTTTGTTTTGGAAGTTGATTCGCGGAGGTGGTTCCGGCATCATTTAACTGGGTCAAGCAAATTGCGGCAGGAACGCCTACTTATGAAGTATTGGCAGCCCTTTGGCTCATTGCCATTCGGCTAAGTGGACAAGCCGCAGGGATCCTTGCAGGATACTGGTATCGTATGATTCATCTCTGAGGCGTCTGTCAGGAGACGTGACTGTAGAGGGGCTGAGGGTTGGATTCTCAGCTCACCGTAACCCGCCCAATGAATATGACCCGTATCCAAGGTCTAGAAACGGGTTATGCCGTCCAATGCCACTGCCCTGACGCATCTGCCAATTGCCTTATCGCACTGAGTTGCGGCTGGGAGATCAGTGGTACAGCTTGCCTTTTAGAGGACGAGATGTTTCAGGACGATGCGGAATACATGCAGCCAGTACCCCTCAAAAACACATGATGCGCATCACAGCTTGGCTACACCCAAGGGGATTAATGGCCAGAGCCGACTCTTTCGCCAACTTAGGAACACATTCCGTAAGTCGGGAGGTTATACGCGAGACCGAGGGTTCGTGATTTCGACGTTGTAGAGCTGGTTGAAAGTTTTGAGACGGCTTAATGTGTGCGTACCATGTTTTGAGAAACGAGGCAAGAATCGATCCTGGTACGACATAAATTCTATCAGAATTGAAAGCTTCATTCGTGAATTAATGAGGGCAAGACTGGCAGGGGAATTTCCTTGAGATTGTTTATTTCGATGGAGTTGAAGACGTTGAGCGAGAACATGGTAGTTGATATTATATCCGAGGAGTCGGAAGTGCTTCATAAGAAAACAAATTTTAAAAAAGCTCTTATAAAGAAAGAAGAACTTAATAAAGGTGTACAAAAGAATATTAATAGCTCTAGATTAAACTAAACGACTTTACTTTATATAATTTAATAATTAAAAATATATATATAATAATAAATATATAATAATAAATATATAA
>Ga0302221_10001923_pt1 | contig 13138 bp, 7 predicted proteins | sample II_Palsa_E2_1_FD_193517 | JGI IMG/M metagenome (GOLD analysis project Ga0302221, IMG submission 193517) | Peat permafrost microbial communities from Stordalen Mire near Abisko, Sweden - II_Palsa_E2_1 | ecosystem: Environmental > Terrestrial > Soil > Palsa > Peat permafrost | place: Sweden... | reverse complement strand
CCGCAAAGTTCGCGGGGTTCATCGAAGCACATGCGATCTTAACCAGTGGCTCGTCACCGTTCGCGGAAAGGTGGTGGATTCTTCGGGCGAACATCTCTTTGCCGGCTCCGCTTTCCCCCATCAACAAAACCGGTATATTGGTTGGAGCAATCTCAGCAACCACGTTTTCAAGTGTTTGCATTGCGGCACACATGCCGCCTACGAAGCCCCATTCCTCTTTAACTGAAGCGATTCCGACCCCATTGCTCGTCATAGATGTCGTTCTCATCCTCTGTCACGGACTACCGATGTATGTGGGACTACCGTACGCCAAGTAATGACTGCAACGCCGTTGCCAGTGACCCAAGCTGTTATGGTAGCAGGGCATTCTCTGTAAGATACTTATTTTGTTACATTTGTGTCCATTATACTCAAATCACGCATTGCCAGTCCGTTCCCGAAATCCTAAGAATGTTCCACGAATGGGCAAAAAACTTTCCCTTTATGCCCCCCTTTCGAGAGGTTTCTGTCTTAGGCGATCCCAGGAGATGAACTTGCTCCGCTACGAGTCGAGCCGAAGCCTTCGAGCAGGGTTCTATAACGATTGAATTTCGGTAAGTTATTTATTATTAGTTAGATAGAGCCGGTATTGGCTGGAACGAGTGCGACACCCAACACCCCGCTAGATTGCGCTCCCTCGAAGCGGTAGAATTCCGCTGGTGGCCCAAGATTGCTACGAAAGGTCAAAATGAAATCTGGCAAGTTGCACTACCGATGGTTTGGCTTACTCGTAGTAGTCGCGCTAATAGCTGCGTGTTCTCGCGACCCGCAGATCCGCAGGAAGGAGTACTTCGACAGAGGATCTTCATACTTCGAGAAGGGCAAATACGAGGAGGCGATCATCGAATATCGGAATGCCATCCAGATCGATCCGAACTTCGCCGATGCGCATTATGAGTTGGCGCGTAGTCTTATGAAAAAGGGAGATTGGACTCATGGTTTTCAGGAACTGACACGAACTGTTCAACTCGCACCCTCCAACCTAAAAGCGCAGCTTGACCTTGCGGAAATGTATCTTGCTAGCCATAGGTATCAAGAAGCGCATGATCACGCTGATCTCGTTTTGAAGAGCGATCCTCACAATGCGCAAGCCGAGGTAGTTCTTTCCAATTCCGACGCGGCGCTGGGAGACTCTCAAAAGAGTTTGAGCGAGGCTCAAGCGGCCGTGCAGATGGATCCGAACCGACCCCAGTCCTATTTGAATCTGGCATTTATGTATGAACGATCGCATGAGCTGGCTGCCGCAGAACAGAATTATTCAAAAGCGATTTCTCTGGATCCGAAATTCATTCCTGCAGTAATTGCCCTCGGAAATTTTTATGAGCGTCAAAAACGCTGGCCGGAGGCTGAGAAGCAATATCAAGCCGCCATTGCTCGGGATTTAACAAATCCGTCGCCTCGCGTTGCGCTGGCCAATCTTTATCTTGCAGAGGGGAATAAGTCCGCGGCCGAACAAACGATGCAGGAAGCCAAGGTCGCATTGAAAGACAGTCCTGCCGGCTACCGGTTGCTCGGAGATTTCTATTTAAGCCAGGGTGAATTAGACAAAGCGGTTTCGGAGTTCAGCGCGATCCATTCTCAGCATCCAAAAGATAATGCAATCGCTGAGGCATACGTCCAGCTACTGATTCAGCAAAACCACCTGGATGAAGCTACCAAGGTCAACGACGCGGTCCTGAAGAATCTTCCCTCGGACCCCACAGCTATGATCCTGCGAGGCGCAATATTGAATCGCCAGCAGAAACAGGCCGACGCAATCCACGTTCTGGAACCCGCAGTAAAGAGCGCTCCCGACAACGCCGTCGGACATTTTCAACTCGGACTTGCTTACGCAGGAACAAAAAACTTTGGACAAGCGGAAACCGAGTGGCGCGACGCTGTCCGGCTGCAGCCCTCCATGACGGATGCCCATCGAGCGCTTGCGGCTCTCGCCTTGCAGAATCACGATCCCAAGCTGTTGGTGGAAAGCGGCGCATCTCTAAAGTCCATCTCCCCCGGCGCCGCCGACGGATACATTTACGAAGCCGAGGCTTTTTTGTGGCAGGGAAATCAGAGTGCGGCGGAAGTGGATTTGAAGAAGGCCATCGAAGTGGCGCCACAGAATCCTTCTGGGTATATCAAACTGGGCGATCTGCGCATGGAGCAAAAGAAACCCGACGACGCTGAGAAATATTTTAATCAGGCGCTCAAGATCGATCCGTCGTCTTCTGATGCACTTACGGGGCTCGTGAACATCGCTATTGCTCGCAAAGATCCTGTCAAAGCACTTCGCATGGTGCAGAATCAGATCACGCTTGCGCCGAACAGCAGCCCCTTTTATCTTCTCCTCGGACAAATCGAACTCCGCAACCAGGACCAGGGAAAGGCGGAAGATGCTTTTCAGAAAGCTGTTGAACTCGACAAAAATAACGTGCCGGCGATTCTTTTGCTTGCAGGCGTCCAGGTTGCCCGCGGGTCGGTTGACCAGGCAATTGGCAGCTATCAGCGAGCCCTGCACGACAATCCAGGCGATGTTCGTATTTATGTGGGCCTAGGCAGTGTGCTGGAGACAAAAAACGACTGGCAACAGGCGGAAGACCTCTACAAGAAAGCTTTGGAAATCAAACCGGATTACCCGCTCGCCGCGAATAACCTTGCATACCTGATGCTGGAACATGGAGGCAACGTCAACGTGGCATTTTCGTTGGCTCAAACCGCGCGCAAGGGACTGCCCAATTTACCCAATGCGGCGGATACTCTTGGCTGGGCTTACTACCAGCAAGGCGCTTACAACGCGGCAATCGAAGCATTGCAAGAAGCTCTGAAAGGAAGCCCCGACAGCGCGACATATCATTATCACTTGGGCATGGCGTACCAGAAGGCCAACAATCTCCCAATGGCCAGGAAGGAATTCAGCAGGGCGCTCCAGATTAATCCCCAACTAAGTCAGGCAGAAGAGATCAAGAAATTAATTGGAGCGTCCCAAACTCCCGACAAGTGACGACCGAACGACGTCGCGCAACAGTCCCCTCATTTGCCGCTTGTTTTGTAAGAATTTTAGACGATTTTCCACGAAGTCTTCCGCTAATGGGTTTCTCGAAATAGTCGTCGAAAACTTTGGGTCTTGCTCTTAATTATGTGATTCGTTAGAGATTCCTAAGCCGGATTCTGCCATCAGGTGTCCGATTATTCGCGTAGGAAGGGAAGGGATATGGACGTACTAGGACTGCAAGAGCTGCATTTTTTGATGAGAAATGTGATGAAATTTCTCACGATCTCCGGTAGCTTTACGAAGCCCAGTCCACTCTGTCTAATCCAGGCGAAACCGATGGCTTTAATCCTTTGTGGCAGTCTGCAATCGTCTATCAGCGCTTACCGACTCCGTTGCATTCTGACGATTCTTCGCGGCGTGACTCTCGTACTTTTCGCAGCATTCCACACATCAGTTTCGTTTCACAAAATCCTAACTACAACGGGAACTCAGACCTCAGCGGCCACGGTGAACAATGGCGGTACCGCGGCGAACGCCGCAGGGATTTGAGCACACTATAAAATGAAAAAATACTTTCTGACCATTGTTGCGCTTCTGTGTGCTCCGCTCGCGGCTCAAGCCACGATTACGGAAGTGCAGCACCCATTTACATCCGCCACACAGTGCGGCACATTCGGCGGGACTACGACGACTACCTGCACGCTTACTTTCCCTGCGACGGGAGCGGGGCACTTCGGTATTGTTACTATAGCCGTACTCTCGCAAGTTGTTCCCCCCACTCACATCACGTCGATAACGGACAACAAGGGCGGCACATGGATTCAGCCCTCTACAACGAATGGCTCAGGTTGTTACTATTCAAGTGCCGGAGACCTAGTCGGAACAATTGCGTGCGGTTATAATCTGACTCTCGCTGCGGGTGTCACTTCAATCACCGTTAGTTGGGATGTACTCACCAGTGAAGGTGCCCGGTTTGATTTCAGGGAGTATTCCTATACTGGATCTTCGGTCTCCTTCGACAACGCCGGACAATTCAACAATTTGGGGACAGTCACAGATCCATTTACGTGGGCTTCACCGAGTGGTTTGACAGGCAAGAACGATGTCATTGTTCAGGCCATTAGTCCCTGCTGCGGAACGCCGAATTCCATCAGTGCTCCCTACGGAAATCTGAACGCCACATCTTTCTATGGTTCAGCCGACCTGCTTAACTCAGTCTCGACTACCGCTCCGACGTCTGATTCAAGTGACGCCGGGAAGTTCGTCATTGGATGGATCGCCTTAAAGGAAAACCAGTCAGGACAGGGGTCCGTGCCAACAAGTATTCTCACCCAGCATTACGATACAGCTCGAACGGGACAGAATACGACGGAGACAGTGTTAACCCCGGCAAATGTTAACTCCACATTGTTCGGGAAATTATTTTCGCTGACTGTCGATGGTTATGTGTACGCACAGCCGTTGTACGTGCCCGCTCTCGTGATTCCGGGAAACGGAACTCACAACGTTTTGTACGTTGCTACCGAGCATGACAGTTTGTATGCATTCGACGCCGACACCGGTTCTCAGCTCTGGAAGGTGAGCTTTCTCATCAACGGCGCGACCACGCTTTCCCCCAGCGACGTGGGCGACACGCAAGACATCAACCCCGAGATCGGGATCACCGGCACGCCCACGATTGATGCCACCACGAATACGATCTACGTTGTCGTGAACACAAAAGAAAGCGGGAATAATATTTATCGGCTTCATGCAATGGACATCACCACAGGAGCCGAGAAATTTGGCGGCCCGGCATTGATGACTGCTTCGGCGCCAGGAACGGCTCCGGACGGCAACGGTTCCACGGTTCCCTTCAACGGTCAGTGGGAAAATCAGCGGCCTGGTCTGCTCCTGCTCAACGGATTCGTTTATATCGGTTTTGCGGCGCATGGAGACAACGGGCCCTGGCACGGATGGATTCTCGCCTACAACAAAACTACTCTCGCCCAGAGCGGAGTGTGGTGCACTTCCCCCAATGGAAAAGGCAACGGCATATGGGCATCCGGTTCGGGCCTCGCCGCCGACGCAGCCGGAAGCATCTACATTGCGACCGGAAACGGCGATGATACGGTCACGACTCCTGCACCTCCTCCGTCTACGACAATCGACTACGGTGACAGTATCGTACGTGTAGGTCTGACGAATGGAGTTCCCGTTCCGACGGATTACTTCACTCCCTGGAATCAAGCCTCGCTGTCCGGCTCCGATACGGACCTGGGTTCGGGTGGAGTACTCGTGTTGCCGGACCAGACCGGTACTTTCACGCATATCCTGATCCAAAGCGGGAAGCAGGGAGAAGTTTATGTAGTGAATCGCGACAAGATGACCAGCGATGGCAGCCACTACTGCAATGGCTGCACCAGCGATCCCGAAATTATCCAGTCCATATCAAGCGGTGCCGGACTTTGGAGCATGCCGGCATATTGGAACAGTCAGATTTATCTGTGGGGAAATGGCGGAAACTTGGAAGCCTATTCGCTCACGAATGGCAAACTCTCCCTTTCTCCCACTTCAACCTCGGCCGAATCGAACGGATTCCCTGGCGCGACTCCGGTCGTATCGTCCAATGGAACAAGCAATGGGCTTGTCTGGGCTGTGGAGACGGATGCATACACTTCCAGCGGGCCTGCAATCCTTCGTGCGTATAACGCCACCAATGTTTCCGACCTTCTCTACGCTTCCAATCTAACTGGCGGGCGAGACACGCTAGGACCTGCAGTGAAATTTGTCGTGCCCGTGGTCACCAACGGAAAAGTCTACGTGGGCGCGCAAAAAGAAGTGGATGTCTTTGGATTGTTGACCGACGAATCGCAAGCCGCTGCCCCTGTATTCAGTCCGGCGGCCGGCTCCTATAGCGCTGGCATCCAGATAACCATGAGTAGCGCTACTCCCGGCGCCTCCATTTATTACACCACCGATGGCAGCACTCCCACGAGCGGCTCGACACTTTATACCGGCGCGTTAACGGTGTCCGGCACCTCAACATTCAATGCCGTCGCAATCAGCACGGGCTTCGTTCAGAGCACCGTTTCCACGGCGACTTATACGATTCAGGACCAGACTGCGCCGCCTGATGTGTCGCCCGCGGCCGGCACTTACAGCTCGGCTCAATCTGTCCAACTTTCGGACACTTCCCCAACCCCGACCATCTATTACACAACCAACGGCACCATGCCGACGCACAGCTCAACAAAGTACACGGTGCCCATCTCCGTTACTTCGACCACGACCATTACGGCGATTGCATCTTCGCCAGGCCTGAACGACAGTCCAGCCGTCGCCGCGACCTTCACGATCAATCCAAATGCGGCCACCATTAATTTCGGAGTGGGGTTTTCCACGCCGACCGGCATTCAGTTCAACGGGTCAACCGATCTTGACGATAGTCGTCTTCAATTGACGAACGGCGCAGCGAATGAAGCGGGAAGCGCCTTCTTTACTACCCCAATGAACATCACCAGTTTCACGACTGATTTTACCTTCCAGCTTTCCGACGCAATGGCCGATGGCATTACCTTTACGATTCAGAATTCGTCGGCGGGTGCGAAGGCTTTGGGACCCACTGGCGGCGGACTCGGATATGGCCCGGACAGCATCGGTGGAACCGGCGGAATTTCCAACAGTGTGGCCGTCAAATACGATCTGTATAACAACAATGGAGAAGGCGAAGACTCTACCGGACTTTATACAAACGGTGCTTCGCCCACCACGCCGGCAACAGACATGACTTCGTCTGGGGTGATTTTAAATAACGGGGACACGATGACCGTTCACATTACTTATAACGGCACGACCCTAGCTATGGCGATCACTGACAGCACCGTGAACGCGACGTTCTCAACCAGCTGGCTGATCAATATTCCGCAGACCATCGGCGGAAACACTGCGTTTGTCGGTTTTACCGGCGGAACCGGCGGGGAAACGGCTAGCCAGAAAATAGAAACATGGACGTTCGCTGCAACTCCCGGTAGCACGCAGGTGCAAACGCCCATATTTAACCCCGGTGCGGAAACGTTTCACGGAACCGCCACTGTATCGATCACGGATGTGACCAGCGGCTCGTCTATTTATTACACAACCGACGGCAGCGCGCCCGTACCGGGGGCGGGAACTACGAAGCAGTACACCACCGCGCTCAGCCTGAGCGCGACCACCACACTGAATGCCATAGCCACCGCTCCGGGCGATACCAACAGCGCAACAGGCACGGCAACCTATACCTTGCAAGCAGCTGCCACGCCCGCCTTCAGTCCTACGGCCGGCACGATATTGACCACGCAAGGCATTACGATTTCGGATGCCACCAGCGGCGCTGCCATCTATTACACCACCAATGGAACCACTCCCACGGCTAGCTCGACTCTGTATTCGGGCTCCGTGACCATAGCCGACACTACAACATTCAAGGCCATCGCGATAAGCACCGGCTATCTTCCGAGCGCGGTTGCAACAGCAACTTATACGATTACGCCCGCTGCCGTACCCACTGTCTCGCCGGCCGCCGGTACTTATTCCTCGGCTCAATCCGTCAAGCTTTCAGACACTTCCCCAACCCCGACCATTTATTACACAACCGATGGTACGAAACCAACGCACAGCTCGAAGCAGTACACGGCTGCCATCTCCGTTACTTCAACTACCACGATTACGGCGATCGCGTCTTCACCCGGCCTCGGCGACAGCGCTGTCCTGACTGCGACGTTCACGATCGCTTCCACTACGACGCCCATCAACTTCCCCACGGGTTTCACGACTGCCACCGGCTTCCAATTCAATGGCTCGGCGAAACTGGTCTCTAGCCAGCTTCAATTAACGGATGGCGGATCGGGTGAAGCCGGAAGCGTCTTCTTTACCACCCCGGTCAACGTCAGCAATTTCACAACAAACTTCACTTTCCAACTCACCAGTGCACAGGCCGACGGCTTTACCTTCACGATTCAGAATTCCTCAGCGGGTGCGACTGCTCTGTCGACCTTCGGGGGCGGACTGGGATATGGCCCCTATACTCTCACTGGCACTCCGGGGATTTCGAACAGCGTGGCCGTGAAATACGATCTGTATAGCAACAATGGTGAAGGCACGGACTCCACCGGGCTTTATACCGATGGCGCTTCACCGACTACACCGGCAACAGATATGACTTCATCCGGAGTGATTCTAAGTAGCGGCGACCTCATGGCCGTCCAAATCACCTATAACGGCACGACTCTGACCATGACCATCACTGACAGCACCGCGAACAAATCCTTCACCACCAGTTGGCCCGTGAATATTCCGCAGACGATTGGTGGTAACACCGCCTATGTCGGCTTTACTGGCGGAACCGGTGGCCTCACCGCTATCCAGAACATAAAAACGTGGACGTTCACTTCAAACTAGGTCGGAATGGCTCTTCTGCAGACTCCTAGCCCACGCGACCGGCCAATGGAAGACTGCCGGGCCGCTACCTATTACTGCTCTTGAGCAAGCTTCTTTGCAAAGCCTGCGCAGCAGACAATAGACGTGGGCTCTTACTGAGGTGATTATCCCTTAGTTCCGAAAGCCTGCGACGGAAGAAGGCTTTCACCTTCCATGGAACTTGGCGGTTCGCATCAGATAGGCCGAAATTATTGCGGTAAATCACCGAGAATTTTCGCGATTCTTCGGGAGGCACATCAAAGGGACATCGAATAACTTCGTCGTCCGTCCGGGCGTCAGGCCATGGCACTCCATCGAGCAGAACTCTTTCCACCGGGATTTCACCTTGCCCTGGCCATTCGACGAGGCACCGCAAGAGATTTTTCGAATCGTTTTCGATCCGGCCGGTACTTGAGTAAGCCCGGATTTGGAGGGTTCCGTCTGGCGTCCAACGCCTAAGGTAGGAATTCTCGACGGCAGTCTGCAGATTAGACCATCGTATCTCCGGTGCGAAGGCATTAATGCGCGATACCAATTGGGTGAGGGATTCGGGATCTTTAAAAATCTCGTGATGTTCCACGATTAAAACAGGCTTTCCGAAAAAGAGATTGAATGCAATATCCTGTAACGTGATTTCACCCACGTATTTTCTGAGGAACAGTGCAAACCCGCTGTATTTAAGGATTGCAGGTTCCATGAACTCCGAAAGGGTGAGACCGGCATGATCTTCTCCTCGCGGGTAAGGACCAGAATTCACCGCTGCGGAGAAATTGTGAGCTTTGAGCGCAGCCATGGCATACCGCGAAAAGTTCCCTTGGGGGAACACCATCACATCGTCACACTGAATCCCCGTCTTCTTCTGGTGCACGGCCATACGTTCTTGTGCCACCGTCAACATGCCATTAAGCAGGCCGGAATCTTTTGAGGCGAACTCGGCTTCCGTGTGGTCATTCCCGTGGAAACAAATTGAAAAACGGTCAGGCCTTTCACGGAACATGCGAGTAATGTCGGACGAATTTCGCCGGCAATTGTGGGGAATGAACGCGATGCTGGTATGGAAGTTATATTCGTCCATCAGCGCAAGAACCCGCTCGTAATTCAGAAACCCATAGTCTTTTCTCAACAGCGGATCGTCGATAACCACGGTTGCATGGTGCTGATTCGGGTGCCAGCACTCTTCGCGAAACGCATATCGGATAAACATGGCCGGAGGCAGCAATTGCGAGAAATATTCAACTAGAGGCTTCTCATCCACATTCGCGCCGAGGTCCGCCACGTTACAGCCAGCCAGAAAAAAAACCTCGGCTCGCTCGCGTTGAATGCTTGCGAAGAAAGGCTGGCCGCCGATGGCTATGTGCGTTCGGACTTTTCCGGCTTCCGGATCTTCAGTAAGAACCCGGTCGTTTGACGGATCAACAGGGCCAAACGTCAGACCCGAGAAAGCTCCACAGACTTGGTCGTGTTCTGAGCCGATCTCATAGCTCAATCCCGACTGCTTCACCGGATGCACTGAACCTAGAGACCCTTGCGAAAACATGCTGACGATTCCGGCGCTCAAGGGATCGAGAGACAAATTGTGAATGAGCACGAAGGAAAAACGCGAAGTCAGATAGGAAGCCAGCTCGACCGGTAAAGACCGATTCAACCAGCATTCTCGAATCGTTGCTGCGTTTACAACAAAGCAGGAATTCTTGTCTGCGACATGCTCCTCTATAAAATCCGCGGAGAACGCTACTCCCTTCTCTACGCGCAGCAGCTCACACTGGCCACCAAGAAATTCCGTAAGTCGAATGAGGCGCGCGTCTGAAACGTTTAGGTCAGCCGAGTAAGGAACGACTAGTTTCACCAACTCTCCTTCTACTCCAAACAGTGCGTGTCTAGTCTAGGTCTTGCCGCGAGGCGTGGACTTGTCAGAGGGTAGCAGCGTAAGCCGCCGCGAAAATGCTTTCAGCGATACTTCAGGTGTGAGGGGGACTCCACACTTTGCTATGGCGACCGCCGGGTTCCCCTGCACCATGATCATTGGCGGCACGGACTTCGTCACGACACTCCCGGCGGTCACTACTGCACCACGGCCGATAACCACGTTGGGGAGTATTAACACCCCGGGGCCGATGAAGGCGTCTTCTTCGATCGTCACGCCCTGAGTTTCCCGAAAATGCGCAATTACGGTCACACGCATACTGAGCGACGCACGATCGCCAATCGTAATGAGGTAAGGACGCGAAGTATCGAGTATCACGTCATAGCCGATCCAAACGTCTTTTCCAATATGGACTCCGCGAGCTCGGTGCAATTTAACTCTTAGCGTCTGGGCACCCGGCATAGTCCTTGCGAGATGCTGGAAAAGCCGGTTTATGAGACCTCGAAATGCGTTCTCTTTCACCTGTTTTCTCGTTTGTGTTTCACGGCAACTCTCGGGTGATCTTATATTACATCCCGCTCATGAAGCACTTTTGTGCTTGCGAACATAATTCTGCACCCCCGCGAAAGATACCAGCTCCGGCAAGTCTATAAGATTAATCTGCAGCCCAAACTCTTCTTGAAGCACGGCGACCAGCGTCACAGCAGCCAAAGAATCCCATGCTGGTACGGACTCCACACTGACAGCGCGAATTTGTTCGGCAGTCAGATCCGGAAATACCGACGAAAAACAGCGGATCAGCCGACTCTCCACCTCATCCATTCACTACCTCCTCCACTCGGTGGAATAAGGATGGGGACCTTCCCGAAAAGGCAGCTCTTGAAAACCGAAGGTCAGTGATTGGAGGGGCCCCGAGTAATCCGGTAAAGAACTCCTGCAGCGGTCCATTCCGTGGTGTTGCCTTGTAATCGAAATAGATTTCTTCCGCATCGAACTTTTGGAAGAGTTGTTTTAAGGATTGATGTTCGACACGCCGCGAAAATGCGCGGCAACTCATGACCCAGGAGTCAATTCGGATCGCTTTTCCCTGAATCCTGCCTAGCAGAACCGCAATCTTGCCTAGCGGTCCGAACTTGTCCTCATAGCTCGCAGTCATTAAGAAAGTTGCTGGATCGTTAAGATAGGTTTTCCAGGCCGCGTCGCTCAATCGCTTGCCGTTCAGGTTAAATTGGTTGGTCTTATTAAGCAACTCGAAAGCCCGGCTATCTGTGGCCTGTTTTCCGAAGGTGAATCGAATCGAAGCCTCCGCGCTCTGAAGGAAATCATCCGAGGAATCGCCGCTGACGTCCCGGGCCTCGCGCAACGCGCCCGCCCCGCGAATGCTCTTCAGCCGAATCGAATCCTCCTCGGAGATAATATTTTTCCCAAAGAGATCTCGCATACGCTTCAGCAAATCCCAAATTGCCTGGTAATCGTTGTGAGGGAAAGCGATGCATTCCATCTCCGGGAACGCGGCCTTTACCTCGGCAACTTCCATCGGGCTGTCGTCAATAAAAACGACCGCTTCAGGGCCGATGTTCCAAGTTTTCAAAATGCGTTGAGCCGATTCCGATTTGCGAGACCAATGGACTTCGAAGGGGTACACATTCTCTTTGGAGAGAATCATGTCTCTTCGTTCGAAGGCCTCTGCTACCAGTACGCGATCATTCTTGCTGGCGACAGCGATCAAAACTCCGGCGCTTGCAAGCGAACCAAGAAATTGCTGGTAGAGGCCATGCATGTGTGTGTGCTTATCGAGGTCCCAAGAAATCCCTTCCGTGCCAACCTCGCCCAGAATTCCCGCCCAAAGAGTGTCGTCCAAATCTGTGATCAGGCCCTTCTTGGGAGTGGGATTTTGTATCAAGGCAGCCAGTAGCCCGGCAATGGCTGAGGCATGAGGCAGCTTATAAGGGAAACCCGCCATTAATTCGGATGGCACATCGAGACGCGCGTGGGGCGGAGAAAGTTCATCGAGCGGCTGGGAATTAAGCACACGTATGGAGGATTCGTTGGAGATGGACGCGGCAAACGAGGCAACCAATTGCCGCAGTTGAAGTTCGTAATCCCCCGCCTGTCTTGTCGGAGTTGTAAAAAGCGGAGGCAGCGGGAGAGTCGGCATGCAAACACAAATTGGAATCGAACTCGCCCCTCGCCGCAGGGCTTGTTCCAGACGAGACACCGCTTGGTTTGCTGACTTCACGATGTCCGGCAAGTCTGTCGTGCGCCAACCGCCCAAGCTTCGAATGCCCAGGCGAGGGTCCAGATCTTGCCACTCGATTACAACAGCCAGGACGTCGCACCCCGACGTCTGGAGGCGCTCTATGCTTCCCGCGAGATCTCCAAACAGACCGGTTTTCACTTCGATGCGTTCCTGAAGCATACGCTTTCGCAGATGGGCGGCAAGGAAGGTTTCGAGGTGCAGCGGAGTAAAACCGCAGGCTAAAAACACCCTGAGTGGGTGCGCGTCCTCCGGAACGGCCTGTCTGAGGATCTCTAAAGCTTCGATTAGGTTCACGGCATCCGTACCAATAAATTGTCAGCACTCACCCGGGCTGGCCCTGAGAAACCAGACCCCTCGGGCTTAACGCCGGTTCGCCAGAGCGCTAGAACCGCCTCACGACATTGAGCTGGCTGCGAGAACGGGAGAAAAACCGGCTGACGCTATCTCCAAAAGTCTAACATAGCCAGGTTCGGCCAGAAGCCCGGGTCGGATGGAAGGAAACAACTTAGAAAACATCCAAGTACATGGAGGACACAGTCTCGGGCGGCGGTTCTCCCTTAAAGAC
>Ga0302221_10001922_pt1 | contig 13156 bp, 3 predicted proteins | sample II_Palsa_E2_1_FD_193517 | JGI IMG/M metagenome (GOLD analysis project Ga0302221, IMG submission 193517) | Peat permafrost microbial communities from Stordalen Mire near Abisko, Sweden - II_Palsa_E2_1 | ecosystem: Environmental > Terrestrial > Soil > Palsa > Peat permafrost | place: Sweden... | reverse complement strand
ATGTTTTTATAAAGGAAATATAGCACATTTAAATAAAGGATAAAATCTAAGAAATGCTCGAATTAGACTAAGAGTTTAACTTTAAGTTAAATTTAATATACTAGAAACTACAAGTAATGCTATATATAATAATTAAATAAAATATTAAATAAAACTAGTCAATTATATGCTATATAAAACCACTTTAGCTAAAGCAAACCCCAAGTTATATGCTATTAAGATAGCTACCCCGGGACAAAATACCACATTTATTAATATAGCTATATAGACAATTTAATAGCAATTTGCACTTTTTACTTAGACAAGGATTATTACCTCTTATTATATAACTAAAGCTAGTTGTCTTGCATAATCTACTAATTTATATAACTTAGCTATAATTACTTGCAAATATGATAAAAATCTATGCAAGTAATAACAAGAAATATAAAAGTAAAGAGTATAATATTTTAAATATTAAACTTTAAGTGTTTTTCGACTATTATATAAAAGTCGGATTAGTAAACAACTAATTCCACTTAGCATTTTCTATTATACTTAAAGGATAAGCTAGCGCATTTTATTATAATAAAAATAATTAAGACTTACTTTAAGATAGAGGAAAGGCAGCAAAAGTATCTTATAAAATGAAGAGGAATAACACTTTATTATATTATAACAAAATACCCTAAGAAGACTTAACCCGAATGCCTAAAAGTGCTCTTTAACACCTTATATATAGCCTAGCAAGGACTATTAGCAGAATACTAAAACAAGTACAACTTATAAGACTAAGTGATTAATGTATACAATAGCATTATTTAAACTAGCATTTATCTTTAAAGGGGTATATGCAAAGCTATATTTAGTAGTAAGGTAATTTGTACAAAAGAAGGAGCTAAAGGATTATCTAGTATATTATTAGGAGGACAAAGATAAGCTATATAAATTTACTTAGCACTAGACTAACTAAACTTATAAAGGCTACAAGCGCAATAGAAGGGGTTATTTTATAGGCCATTTCCGAGGTTATTTTGCAAGGCGTTTTCTAAAGCATTTTGCAAGTTATTTTACAAGTTGTTTTATAGACTATAATAAAATTATAAAGGATTATACAAAGAAGTACTTTGTTTGCAAATAACTAAGATACTAGTTTATAAAGCATATAAATAAGGAGAAAAAGAAGGCATATTAGCAATTTATTACAAATATATTAGAAGAGGATTTTTAAAGTTTTATATTAGAATTCGAAGGAACCCCGAACAAGAATAGCAATAGCAATAACAAGTCAAATAATTTACTACAATTGCACGACTTATAATAGATTGCATTGCTAGAAATGCACAAATTACTATATAATATAAAGTAATTATTTACCGAATTCGGTGAAATTAATAAATTAAAGGCAATAATAACCTTAAATAACTAGTTATTTATATATATAATTATTATTAAAGACATTTTTACTTAGCTTTTAAAAATATTAGTTTTTATATTTAAAAATTATTATTCCTCAAGTATATTTTAAGGAATTATGCCTAATAGTAGCATATTAAGTATATTAATTGTAAGAGAACCTCAAGTCCTAGCACTATAAAAGCTTAACCCGACAATTACAATTAATTATACAAATATTAAAAATCGTATAAGGGATAATTACTATAAATATACTACTTAAGCTAATTACATTTTATATTATACTAGCAAATACGCCATTCTTATATTGCATCTAAAATATAAATAAAATAAGGGTGAAATTAGATAACCTAGCTAATGTTTTAATTTAAAGCAAGAAGACTATACTAATTGTACAAAAATAAGGCTATTTATAAATGCTTTTGCACAGAGAAGAAGCTATAGCATATAGTCACTTAATAGAAACAAAGCTAAAGCAACTTTATTACTATTTTAGACACTTATTTATACAAAGACTAGCAAAAGTATTAAAATAAGCTAGATATACAAATATTAATTAATATACAATTAAACGATTAATAAAGTATTATAAGAGTTGTTAATTGCATGCAAAATTACTTAGCTAATTCAAGTTTACCCTTAAAGACAATTATAATTAATACGCTTTACTTAAATAGCAAACTAATGCTTTAAGCTATTAATAAAGCTATAGCATTTAATACTACTTAGTTTTTAAAGGATATATTAGCAAAAATAATATAAGACATTATATAATTATACTAGATTAATATATATTAAAGTTTACTTAACTACTTAGTATATAATGCTAAAAAGAACTTCTTATTAATAAAATTCTAGCAATATGCAAAATTACTAGCTATTAAAGTAAAAGAAGTACTAGTTAAAGCTTATAATAGTATTAGCAAAGTCGAATAATATTATATACTATTAAGACGTTTATATAAAATCTTATAAGACAAATTGTAAGATAAAAAGCTTAATAAGGAAGTAATTTTGCAAATAGTAATAAAGGCTATAAATAATATTATAAGATTAGATAAGCATATGCTTATGCTCTTTATTTTTGGGTTATATCTTAAAATTATAGACTAAGACCCTCTTACACTTACAATTACTAAGAGAATAAAAGCTATTTATATAGCAATAAAGGGAGTATAACAATTTTATGCGAAATGCTAAGTCTAAGAAGCACTTGCTACTAAAAATAAGCTAATTATAGATAAAATACGCGATTTATTACTCTAGTCGGATATATAAGTATAGCGCGAGAATAAGGGGTAAAAGGGCTTATATAAATTAATTGCAATAAACGGTAAAACTTATATAATTTAAATGCTATATAAACTAATTAATTTTCGGTTTATAATTGTAAAGCTATTTTATATAAATCCGAAAATTGACTTAATAAGTGCAAAAGCATTAAGTAATTAAGCTATTTTAACTTATAACTTAATAAACCCGGCAAGGGTTAAAACAAAGGAATTAGCAATTGCTACTCGAGCTATAAGACTAGTTATCGAAATTCCTTTTTACTAGCATAAAGAAAACTTAAAAGTTTTTAGTACTAAGAAAGAGGAGGCTAACTTGTAACTTTTACTTTAGCTAAAGAAATAAGGGGTAATTATTATATTAAGACCACTATTTTAAGCTTTATAAAAGCAAGAAATCGAGGCCTTAATTGCAAAAGATGTTTTTAAGTTTATTTTATATAATCTTAAGGTTTATAAAGGCAAAATTTTCAATTTTAAACTAGTAAACAAAGTTAAAAGCAAGTCGATTAACTTATTATATAAGAAATTACAATTAGTAATTTAAGTATATAATAATAAAGGAAAATGTCGGAACATATACTACATTTACCCCCAGTATTGCATTTACTTCTATTCCTATACGGCCTGACTACCGGCCTTGTTCCTGATCCTACTTTCGAGTTCTAGCGGGCCTGCTTTTCGGGCCCTAGTTTAAATCCTTTATACGCGCGGGCCCGATGCACTTAGTATATCCTACTTCTATCTATAAGTAGGATATACACGACTTATATAATTATACTCGGCCCGTTTAAGCTATATATAACTCGTATAAATTAGCACTTGCTTTACATGTACTATTTTACTTCTTATGCTCCTTATATATATATAATAGTCCCTATTTAATAAGGGACGCACATTATAAACTTATTAAATATATTACTTTTAAGGTATTATTATATATTGCACATTCGGATTACTTAGCTATACTAACACTAATTAGTAGTTAATTTATTTGGTTAAATAAACTATAAAATAGCAAAGTAAAGACTAGAAAAGACATTTTATATTTATTATAATAAGTTAAAAAGAAAATCGAATAATAATACCGAGTTAGCTTAATTTTTAAACTAATTTTGCACTACTTTACAAAATTGTGCTAAAAGAACTTAATAGCTCTTCTTTTAAATTAAGTAAAATTAAGAGGTATAAAAGACTTTTAAGGATTTAAGAAAAGATTAAGTAACAATACCGAGTTAGCTTAATTTTTGCATTATTTCTATATCTACTATACAACTTATTATTCTTATAATATATAAACTATTATATAAAGGCAATTTTACTATATAACAATAATATATTCCTATTCTTTACTACACAAAGCTACAAGCTAAATAAGGACTATTAAGGCAAAGACTTCGACTTAAATAACCCGGAAACTTATATAACAAAATATATAAATAATTACATTGCTTTAACGATCTTATAGTATAAATATTACAAATATATAAACTTTAACTACTAAGAGGAAGTTCGGGAGAATTTAAAAGGCTAAACGCTTAAAATGATTAAGAAGACTAGTCGATTAGCTATTAAGGAATTCCGTATATATTTACATGCATATAAAGTATAAGTTAAAAAGCAAGTCGGATCAATTTTATTTGCTAAAACAATTTATAATATCCTTATAAAGGAAATATAGCATATTTAAATAAAGGACAAAATCTAAGAAATGCTTAAATCGGACTAGGAGTTTAACTTTAAGTTAAATTTAGCATACTAAAAACCACAAGTAATACTATATATAACAATTAAACGGAGCATTAAATAAGACTAGTTAATTATATACTATATAAAACTACTTTAGCTAAAGTAAACCCTAAGTTATACGCTACTAAGATAACTACCCCAAGACAAAATACCACATTTACTAATATAGCTATATAAACAATTTAATAGCAATTTGCACCCTTTACTTAAACGAGGATTACTATCTCTTATTATATAACTAAAGCTAATTATCTCGCACAATTTACTAATTTATATAACTTAGCTATAGCTACTTGCAAATATAATAAAAATTTATACAAGTAACAACAAGAAATATAAGAGTAAAGAGTATAATATTTTAAATATTAAACTTTAAGTGTTTTTCGACTATTATATAAAAGTCGGATTAGCAAATAACTAATTCTACTTAGCATTTTTTATTATGCTTAAAGAATAAGCTAGCGCATTTTATTATAATAAAATATTTAAATAATTATATAATTTTACTATTATAATAAAAATAATTAAGACTTACTTTAAGACAAAGGAAAGGCGGCAAAAGTATTTTACAAAATAAAAAAGGATAACACTTTATTATATTATAACAAAAAACCCTAAAAAGACTTAACCCGAATGCTTAAAAGTGCTCTTTAACACTTTACATATAGCTTAGCGGGGGCTATTAGCAAAATACCAAAACAAGTACAACTTATAAGACTAAGTAATTAATGCATGCAATAGTATTCTAAAATGCCGACCGGCATTATTTAAACCGGCGTCTACCTTTAAAAGTATATACGCAAAGCTACGTTTAGTAATAGGGCAATTTGTATAAGAGAAGGAGCTAAAGGATTATTCGGCATATTACTAAGAAGATAAGAACGATAATTTATATAAACTTACTTAGCATTAAACCGATTAAATATACAAAGGTCGCAAGCGCAATAAAAGAAGTCGTTTTATAAGCTATTCCCGAGGTTGTTTTACAAGGCGTTTTCTAGGGCGTTTTATAAGTCGTTTTGCAAGTCGTTTTGCAAATAACTAAGATGCTAGTCTATAAAGTATACAAATAAGGAGAAAAAGAAGGCATATTAGCAATTTATTGCAAATGTATTAAAAGAGGATTTTTAAAGTTTTATACTAAAATTCGAGGGAACCCCGAACAAGAATAGCGACAACAATAACAAGTTAAACAATTTACTACAATTACATAACTTATAATAGATTATATCGCTAGAAATGCACAAATTATTATATAATATAAAGCAATTCTTTACCGAATTCGGTAAAATTAATAGATTAAAGGCAATAACGACTTTAAATAACTAGTTGTTTATATATGCAATTACTATAAAAGACATTTTCACCTAGCCTTTAAAAACATTAATATTTACGTTTAAAGATTATTATTCCTTAAGTATATTTTAAAGAATTATGCCCGATAGCGGCGTATTAAGCGTATTAACTATAAGAGAACTGCAAGTCTTAATACTATAAAAGCTCGACCCGACAATTAAGATTAATTATATAAATACTAGAAATTACTATATTCGATTCGGCAAAGGATTAGCGATTGCACAAGGAATAATTATTATAAATATATTACTTAAACCGATTACATTTTACATTATACTAGCAAATATGCTATTCTTGTATTATATTTAAGATATAAATAAAATAAGGGTTAAATTAGATAACTTAGCTAATATTTTAATTTAAAGTAAGAAGACTATATTAATTATAAGGAAATAGGGCTATTTATAAATGCTTTTATATAAAGAAGAAGCTATAATATATAATTACTTAATAAAAATAAAGCTAAAGCAACTTTATTACTATTTTAGACACCTATTTATACAAAGACTAGCAAAAGTACTAAAACGGGCCGGATATGCAAATATTAATTAACGCATAATCGAACAATTAACAAAGTATTATAAGAATTGTTAATTATATATAAAATTACTTAGCCGATTCAAGTTTACCCTTAAAGACAATTACAATTTTAACTATTTAGTTATAATTAATATGCTTTACTTAAATAGCAAACTAGTGCTTTAAGCTATTAATAAAGCTATAGCATTTAATATTACACGGTTTTTAAAGGACATATTAGCAAAAATAGCATAAGATATAATTATATTATATTAGATTAATATATATTAGGGTTTACTTAATTACTTAATATATAATACTAAGAAAAACTTCTTATTAACAAAATTCCGGTAATATACAAAATTATTAGCTATTAAAGTAAAAGAAGTACTAGTTAAAGCTTATAATAGCATTAGCAAAGTCGAATAATATTATATACTATTAAGACGTTTATACGAAATCTTATAAGATAAATTATAAGATAAAAAGCTTAATAAAGAGATAATTTTACAAATAGCAATAAAGGCTATAAACAATACTATAAAACCGGATAAGCTTATACTTATACTCTTTATTTTTAAGTTATATCTTAGAATTATAAACTAAGACCCTTTAGCACCGACTATTATTAAAAGAGCAAAGGCTATTTATATAGCAATAAAAGAAGTATAACAATTCCACGCGGAACGCGAAGTCTAAGAAGTACTTATTACTAAAAATAAACTAGTTATAAATAAAATGCATAATTTATTACTTTAATCGGATATACAAGTATAACGCGAGAATAAGGGATAAAAGGGCTTATATAAACTAATTGCAATAAATAGCGAAACTTATATAATTTAAATATTATATAAATTAACTAATTTTCGGTTTATAGTTATAAAGCTATTTTATATAAATCCGGCACTTAATTTAATTAGTATAAAAACACATTAAGCAATTTTAACCCACAATTTAATAAACTTGGCAAGGGTTATTAATAAAATAAAGGAATTAGCAACTAGCACTCGAGCTATAAGACCAGTTATCGAAATTCTGTTTTATTAGCACAAAGAAAACTTAAAAGCTTTTAATATTAAAAAAGAAGAAGCTAACTTACAACTTTCACTTTAGCTAAGAAAGTAAAGGGTAATTATTATACCGGGACTACTATTTTAAGCTTTATAAAAGCAAGAAATCGAGGCTTTAATTGCAAGAGATGTTTTTAAGTTTATAAAAGTAAAATCTTTAATTTTAAACTAGTAAATAAAGTTAAAGGCAAGTCGACTAACTTGCTATATAAGAAATTACAATTAGTAATTTAAGCATATAATAACGAAAGAAAGGAAGTAATTTTAATATAATCACTTATAATTTAGTAAGTAAGCTAAAGGCTAATTATAGCACTTGCACTATTACTTGCAAAAATAGATATTAACTTATTCTTTTAAGATATTATACAAGCATATATCTAATTTATAACGTTTTTAAATTAACAAATCTTAGTGCATTTACTTAAGGAACTTAAAGCTTAATTCTTACTTAAAATAATTATAATTATACAAAAACTATTATATAATATACTAAAAGCTAAAACTTATTAATAAATTATATATTATAAATATTATTAAAAAAAGCTATATATAACAACTTTATTATATAATCCTTGCCTCTTAGTAATAATAGTATATGCGTTCGAATTAGTCGGAATGCAAACGGATAATACCTTAATTTTAAGGGATAGCAAATTTAAGGCCTTAAAGCATAAGGAACTTGTAAAAGCAAATATTACTACAAAACTTATAAAGCAATTATTACTTAATATGCTATTAATTTTTAATAAGTGTATCCTTTAGCAAGAAGGGGATTCGATTTTACTAGTATAAAAGGGCTAAGGCAAGAAAATCGAGCTAGTCGACGCAAAATTACTTGCCCGGAACAACTAATATAAGGAGTAACAAGCTTATAAAGTATATATTATAACAATTTACTAATTAGAGGCTATTTTCGACTTGTTAATTGCAGCTTAGCACTAAAAACCAACTAAAAAAGACATAGCAATGCTAAATAAACAACTATAATAATAATAAGATAACTTAAAATAAGGAATTAGATATATAAACCTAAATTTAAAGCATACGAAGCTATTTGTATTTATTAACAAATCGTTTGCAAATAACAAAGATTTAAGCTTTTAAATTAAATATAAAATTATCTTTATAAACGAAATTACAAGTATAATATTAGACTTATTTAAGCTATAAGGCAACTTAGTGCATTATAGTAATATAAAAAGCAAACGGGTTACTAGAAGTGTCCTTGTATTAAAGGTATATAAAATAGTAAGAGGTATTAATATAGCTATTGCTATTAACATTATTATTAAAATAGTTACTAATTAATTAAGATTACTTTTAACCCTAATTATTATTTGTACCGATTCTTATTTATTATATAAATGCCTTATTAAGCTTGGAACTATTAAAGAAAAGAGGCTAATAATTAATATTATAGCTATCCGATAATCGTATAAATAAAAGAAACTTATAAAGATATAATAAATTAATAGCTAAGATAACTTAGTAAACGCTATAATTAAGAGGACTTTAAATAAAGCTTTAAAGAGGTTTATTAATACAAATTAATTAAATATACAAGTTAAAAGATAAGTAAAAAGAGCAAATAGCGTAAGCGCAATTAAAGGCTTTTAAGCTAAAGCACGTGACGCGGTTAATGCCTTAAGTTTAAAGCTACTCGGAGAGAGGCAAAATTAGTAAGTTGCCCCTCCGGGGGCAGCTTAAGGATTAAGGGTACTTCGGGAGGGGGAATTCCCCCTTTAAGGGCAGCTTAAAAAACAAGGCAGTAATAGCATATGACAAAGGAATTTTTAGATTCCCCGGTTATATGAGGACTAAAGCACGTTATAGTTCTTTCGGGTTTACTTGTTTTTAATTTATTTGATTTACTTGCTTATTTTATACCTTAATTTACTTGCTTTACTTTACTCGTTTTTTAGTTATTTAAGCACGGGTTACTTTTAATTCGAGTGCGTTTTGTATAAGAAAGAAAAGGTTACTAGTATTAGAATATATATTACATTTACACCTAATATTGCATTTACTTCTATTCTTATACGGCTTAACTACCGGCCTTATTCTTAATCCTACTTTCGGGTTTTAGCAAGCCTGCTTTTCGGGCCTTAGTTTAAATCCTTTGTACGCGCGGGCCCGATATACTTAATATATTTTACTTTTATCTGTAAGTGGGATATATACGACTCGTATAATTATACTCGGCCTGTTTAAGCTATGCATAACTCGTATAAATCGGCACTTGCTTTGCGTGTACTGTTTTACTTCTTACGCTCCTTATATATATGTAATAGTCCCTATTTAACAAGGGACACATATTATAGACTTATTAAATATATTACTTTTAGGGTACTATTGTGTGTCACACATTCGGATCACCTAGCTATACCAACAATAATAATCGAAAGTATTCGAATTTATAGCGTAGCAAGTTTTTAGTTAATTTATTTGCTAGCATTTCCTTTATTAATAAATATATTACTTAAAATATACCTTTTGCATGCTCTTAATATAGCCACATATTCTAAATGTTAATATAGCGCAGCTTAATAGTAATCCTTTTATTCTCTTTAACTATAAGCTTAATTATTTGTTAATTGTTGCAAAAGATTATCTATAGCTCTCTTAAGTTAAGCTTAATATCTTTAAAGAAGCGCTAAAGAGCTAAGGTTTCCTTAGCTATATGCTTAATAACAAGCAACTTAGCCTTTATTATAAAGGTAATAACTATCGACTAACAAGCTGCCCTTTATATAATTAGCCCTTTAAAAAGAGATATAATATACCTTTATAAGGATTATCGGGTGTTTATATTATTAGCGTAAAATGCGTCAAATGCAATTATCAAGTTAGCTTTATAATATTCCTTAAAGTATTATATTTTTAAAAATTGTGTTTTATATAAGTACTTAATTGTCTAGTTAACTATTATATAATGCTTAAGCTTAAGGTTTATCAAAAATTAAGAAAGCAATAAAGTAGCATATGCTACATTTAGCTTAATTATAATTGTAATATAAAGCATTAAATTAACCTTCTCTTAATACTCTTTAACTTGCTTAAAAGGAGCTTGTCTAGCATATTTCTTAAGCTTTAAGATTAAGAAGGGAGTGCTTGTGCACTTTCTATTAATTAAATAAAATTTATTTGCAATCTTTTTAATATATATATTATATATAAGCTAAAGCTTTTACGCAAGTCGATCCTTAATTACACAAACTCTTAAAAACTATTTTACTTCTTCTATTAAGTAAAAAGCATAAGCCGCGTTAATTTTTGCAATAATCTTATTTGCTAATGCTTTATTGCTCTTATAAAATATCACTTGCATGTTATTAATATAAAATAAAATAAATACTTTATACTTTAAGTTTATATATATATAGCTCTTCCTTATATAGCTTAAGCCTTATCTTAGTTAAGGTACTTGTAAATTTGTTATACTAAAGCGCTAAAAAGTCCTTTAGCCTATATAAGGCTTAATTGATTTTAGTATATATACTAAGGATTTTAAATCTATTAAAGAGTTAATATGCTATTAAGGAGCTTTTAACTAGTCTTTTCGCATTTGTAAGGGCATTAATTATATCAAATTGCTTAATTTCTAAATTAAAGTAAGCTATAATAGCTATAAATATTTTGAAAGAGCGCGCTACAAGTATAGTTATATAAGTTAACAGGATAAAGTTCTCTTCTTACAAATCACCTTATACAATAATCCTTAATTAACACTTAATTAAGTAGCTATTCAAGTTATATTTGTATTTAAATACTTATTTTAAAGGGATTAAGTAAGTAGTTGTTTTATTACGCGAGATTATCCTCTAATAATCTCTAAATTTAAGGTTTTTAAGCTCGAGTATTGCATCTTGCTTAAAGATGGCCTTAAATAAGTGCTTTTTAAAATTATTCTAAGACCTTAATTCTTTTAAAAGATTATTTTAATAAATATAAGGGGTTTTGCCTTTAAAAGTATCCTTGTCCTTTAAGCTTTAGTTTTATAAAATTGATACTACAATTACTATATGCATTATCTTGTGCTTTTCCTTGTTTTTATTACTTAGTTTGCTTAGCTAATTAGGCTATAATATGCTTAAGAGGAACTTAAAGTAATTAGTGTTATCCGATCTTACTATTATAATAAGCAATATATACAAAGTTATATATATTTAGCTATTATTAAGCTTTGCTTTACCGTGGGCGTAATTATTATTATTAAGTCCTTATCCTTAAATTCTTTTGCTTAATTATAACTTATTTTATACTTTATACTTATATTTGCGTTTCGGTTTTGCAAATAGCTTACTAGTACTTTATTATAAGCCCTTTAAATTGCCTTATATTAAATCTTAGGCTTAATCTAGTAATAAAGTCCTTCCTTTTCTTTCTTTAATTAAGTGCACTTCCTTAACAAGTTCTAGAAGCTTATTAGCTTTTTTATCTATTAAACTAAGCGCTAATGTTAGCTTAGCCGAAACCCTTTTACTCCTTTAATTAAAACCTAATATACTTTCAAGCTTTAAAGTAAGATTTAAGGATATAAGTTTAGTCTTTATTATAGGTTTTAAGGTAAGGATTTTCATTCCCGAGTTTTAGCTGCTTAAGTCCTTACTCGAGAGCTCTTTTATACCCCTTATAATAAGCGAGCTTAAAGTTTGCTTAAGCAAATTGTCCTTTTATAATTTATTATTTTCAAAAATCGATTTAGTATCTTAAATCTCCTCTTCTTTAATTAGTTTAACTACTTGCTTAATAATCTCAAGTAGTTAGCTTATTACTTATTTAAACTCTTTCGAGTAAAGGGTATCTTTGTCGAATGTAATATTCCGTGTAATAATTACTTTTCCGAGTATAAGAACTTAGATTTTATATATATTAAATGCTATATAGCTAATTAGATATCCGATATACTTATAAGGATTAACTTTAAAAGCTTTTTTCTATTTCTTAGCTTCGCGTTCCTTAATTAGTAAATATACTCGAGCTTTATACATATAAATCCTATTTTAGTCAAGTTAAAGATTAGTTATTAAGCGTGTAATAAGTATAAAATTATATTACTTAAAATAATTTCGGAACTAAGCATCGAGAACCTTATTAGGTAAGCGCATATTATATGTATATAAGGGGCTCTTATTATACAAAAACATAGTAGCAAAGGTTATTTCTAGCTAAAGGTCCTTTAAGAGACTTGCTTCCACATGCATTTTAATCGACTTAATTATAGCCTCTTATCTTGCGCATTTAGCACTTCTATTAAGCTTATAAGTATAAGTAAAGGCTAGCTCGATTTTAATGCTTGCATCCTTAGCTTAAAGCTTATACTTTATATATCTTTTAATTGCAATAATAAAAGTGTTATTATCGTGCTATATTTTGCAAATTATAAGGTTAAATTGCCTCTTTACTTAATAATCAAAATCTCTAATTATATTAAATATTAAAACTAAAGACTTGTTTATAAGAATAAAGCTAAAGAGCTTCTTACTATACTTATCCTTAATTATCAAGAGCTATTAAGCTTTATTATAGCCTTCTAAGAAGTCGAAAAAATCTTATAAAATTTTAAAAATAGCCATAAAGACTTCTTTTTAAAAGATTGCCTTAAAATAACTTGCATTGCATAAGTTATTAAGTAATATATGCACTTAGCTCTTATAATACCCTTAATAATCACATTTCTTGCGCTTTTAACAAGTGCTTATAAAGCCTTTAAGCTAAAGTGCCTTGCTTGTATATATTATACTTCTTTAAATCGCTTTTTAGTTTAAGGTA
>Ga0302221_10001921_pt1 | contig 13164 bp, 4 predicted proteins | sample II_Palsa_E2_1_FD_193517 | JGI IMG/M metagenome (GOLD analysis project Ga0302221, IMG submission 193517) | Peat permafrost microbial communities from Stordalen Mire near Abisko, Sweden - II_Palsa_E2_1 | ecosystem: Environmental > Terrestrial > Soil > Palsa > Peat permafrost | place: Sweden... | reverse complement strand
CAAAGAAGGCCGAAGATAAAGCTAAGAGAGTTGCAAAAAAAGTAGAAGAAGAGGTGCAAAAAAAAATAAGGAAGGAAGAGCAGGAGAGAATTACGGTTGAAAATAGGGCAATTATAGTAGCTAAAAAGCAAGCAATAGCAGATGAAAAAGCAGCTAAAAATCGGTCTTCGAATAAAAAGGGAATATAGCGATTAATGCTTCTAAAATTAAAGGGGGTTGTAATAAAGGTGGCAATTAGGGGGGTAGTTAAGGTTAAAGAGGTAATAGAAGCTCCTTTAGCTTTTATAGCTAGTAAAAGATAGCGCAAAATGCTTGCACAATATATAAAGTAGTCATTTTCTATAAAGGAACACTTATTTAAGCTACATATCAAATCTTATATACATATTAATTGTATTTGTTAAGTAATTAAATATTTTAATTTATAAAGTCCTCGCTAGCATTCACTTTTTTATTCGCTTAATTAAACTTTTTTAATATAAATAAATTAACTAAGTCTCCTATTATACCTTAATTTAATATTAGATCTTAGTATATAGCTAAAAAACTAACCCTTTTATACTTTATAATACTATTTTTAGCTTGTAGTTAATATTGCTAATATATAAATAAAGTATAGAGTGATTGTGGTACATGCGAGGGCAATAAATATTAAAGGAACTATTTAAGCACCCTAATAAACAAAAACTAAAATTCCACCTAATAAAATCAGATATTAGATATTTATAAATTAATTGTATAGTTTAGGATATAATATTTAATTTTGTAATTATAAAGTTGTAATTTTTGGAAGTGATGAAGTAAACTCAAGGAATACTTTGGTGGGGTGTGCACGTAAGCGGGGTGTGCACGTGACAGGGAATACGAGTATTTGTCGGTCCACCTATAATATGTAGCATTGTTATATAATGTTATAAAATGCTAATTGCGTTAGTAAATAGATGATTAATTAGAAGAAAGGGTATCTAACACTATAATATAGGATATACTTCCTCGGCTACCTGATTTGGACTAGCGCTGTCACATGACATACGGCCACGTGACCTAAAACTAGTGAATGCAAATATACTAACATTATTATAATAATATATATATTATAATAAATTTTAAATAATTTAATAAAAATATAGTTAAATTACTTTTAGTTTAAGTAGCGCGGGATACTTGCTTTCCTTAATGTCGCAATTGTAAGGGCTTATAGTAGCCTAAGGCCTAAGCTCACATAATCGGGGGCGCTCCGCGCCTTATATTATAAGAGCTCTCCTCCCTTCTCTTCTAGTTTTTAATTAGACAATTTATCGATTACTAATTTATTCAATCACCTTGTTTTATGTGCAACACTTAACTATAAGCAAAGCGCTGTGGGAGGCTAACCTACAAAGGCTATTGCGTGGCCACATCATGTAACCTCGCTTAACTAGATTATAAATCACTTTATAGTAATACTAAATAAATTATCCTTTATTATAACTATTATATTTGTAATAATAGTAGCAATAATGCTATTTCATTTGTTAAAAGCTTTATAATTGCTTTAAACACAATTATAATCGACCTCTTGCTTATTAATATTGCAAATCCACTATTGTATAAAGCTTTAATATTTGTGCAATTTGCTTTACAATTATCGAACTCGCTTATTAGCTTTATAACATTGTTATTAAAAACATTAAACTTGCTAATTTTTATTAGACTTTAGACTTATTGGTCCACTTATAACACGTAGCATTGTTATATAAATATCATAGAATGCTAATTGCGTTAGTAGATAAATGATTTATTAAAGAGGAAGGGTATCAACACTATAGTGTTGATATACTTCCTCGGCTACTATGGTGGGGTCACGTGGCACCTGCATGTGACCTAAGCGAAGGAACATAAATATTGTGATTTAGGACACTTGTATACTTAGTTCTTTAGCCAACAAATGCATCACCATTTGTACTCCCTCTATTCATTGGTTGTATCGCCTTGACAACCCTACTACACTACCCGATTTGGCGCTGTCACATGACATAAGGTCACGTGACCTATAACCGCTAGTAGTGAATATTACACTAAGACTTATATTGCAATCGAGAATATCTTATATAACTATTTAATATACAAAGTTGTATTATAGTTAAAATTAAGTCATGTAAGCTAAATTTAATCCTTAATCGAGCAAGAACTATTCCCTTTAAGTTAGCTAGCTAGTAAACATTTAATATAGCACTTTGGAAATTTATTAGCAAAATGTAAAACTTAGCAAGTTTATTAAGTGATATAACCAGACTATCCCTAGCGCCTTAGATTACTTTAAAGAGTTATATAACAAAAGAGCCAAGCAAAGGGAATATGCTTTTTATATTAGGAACCGAATATAATAATAAGATAGCCGGCAATAAAGAAGTACTTAAGGGCCAAAACCCTTAATTAGCTATTTCTTTAAAACTCTATTAAGAACTTATAATCTTAATTATATAAGCTATAATCAATTAGCCGCTTAAACAACGCGAAAAGGATAAAAATAAGCGAGATAAAGATTATATAATTATAAAGTAATGCTTATTAAATATTAAATTCTTTAATTTAAAGCTTAATAAATTGTATAGCACAAGCAATATAGCTATAACAAAAATAAACATCTATTAGCAAAATATCTTTATATTTATAAACTAAGTCTAAGATAATAGTATAAGCGAATAAGCCTTGGTTTTCTAGCAAATCTCTTTTTATATCTTTAAAGCAAAGTGTTGTTTTAGTATATAAATAAACTAAATAACTTGCAAAGAGCTAGCTTTAAGTTCTTATAAAATAGGGCCAAAAACTTAGTGTAAAGCTTTAGTAAAACAATTTAAGGATGCCCTAAACAAAGCTTTATAAAAGATATAGCAAGAGATGTACTTTAAAGAAAATATATATAATAAATAAAACATCTAATTATATGTTTTTGTTATTATAAGACACGCAAAAGCTACCGATTTTGCTTTTATTTTTTAATAGCTTTTATATAATACAATTATTAATATAAATACTAATAAGATTACGATTAGCATATATTGAGATCTTATTGCTTTAATAAGTGTCCATTGCAAAAGTAATTATATAAGATAAAATGTTTTAGTTGAAAGGTTAATAACTATTCTTTTTAAAGACTATTATAATAATATTAGCAATATATACTTTATTTTTAAAAGGACGCAATTATATTTTCGAGGGTTCTTTTATTAGCACTTATAATATAATTATAAATTACATTAATTTTATAGCTATTACTAACTTTTTAATAAACTTAGAAAAGTATTTATAAAGGCTGAAATAAGCACAATCGCTAAATATAAAAAAGATAGCTATTATTAAATAAAAGAGCTAAAAGTAAAACTTGTTATAACTATTAAAAACAATTAAACCAAGTCTTAGCCAAAAGAGTTTAACAAATATTATTTTAATAATCAGCATCTTTAAGCTATTTGACGTTTTAAAATTATTATAAAAATAGAGTTTATATTTATAACTTTAGGCCTAACTTAATAAGCAAGATTTATAATATAGTTTTCGAGCTTGCTATATACTAAAAAGATAAAGGCTTTATTAATATATTTAAAGAAGAGATAATGTTTATTCTTTTTATAAATAAATAGCAAAACTACAAAATTTTATTAAAGTCTATTTGATTAATATTAAAGACTAAGAAGTTATAGATAAAGTATTTAATAGCCTTTATATAAAAGACGTTATAAACTATATTATAAACCCTATTTTATTTAAATATATTATATTTGTAATTTATTATATAGTAAATAAAAAGTTAGTTAGCCATCTTGTTATAAATTTGCAACCCTTTAACCGACTAGCGATTTTAAATACTTATTTTATATTATTATAGTCGGAATTTATTAAAGCATTATATAAAATAGCTTATATTTCTATTATTAATGAGTTTATATTCTTTTACTAGTTTTTTATTAGCTATTATAATTAAAAGCAATTTAAAGTTATATTAATAAGTATTAAGACCTTGCTAGCTTATATATAGCGCTATATAAACAAAAATTTATAATTGTTTAAAGCTTTTATATAAGCATTTATTAATAATATAATCGTGTTTTTAAAGACAATTATAAAGCATGTTTATTATCTTTATAAAGTCTTTACCTTATTTATAAAAATCGGACTTTCCTTATAAGCTAAAAAGTCTTTCTTTGCTTATTTATTAGTTTAGCTATTAAGATTGTTGATATAATATTCACTAGCGGTTGTAGGTCATATGACCTTATGTCATGTGACAGCGCTAGATTAGGCAACCGAGGGAGTATATCAACACTATAGTGTTGATACACTTTTTTAATAAATCAATAACCATTTACTAACGCAATTGCATATCACGATATTACATGCTATGCTACGCGTTACTAGTGGACTAACAAAGATATAAAGTAAACAAATTCGGTATAATAATAATAAAAAAGTAAGTAATAGCAGTTTATAATATTGTATTTTTTAACAACTTTAAAGATTTGAAAATTTATCTTAATATAACTGGTTTTTTTTAGAAATAATATATACTATATTATACTAAAATTATCGAGCTATTATAAGTATAAAAGACAAAGATATTAGTAAAAGCATGCTAAGTCGATATTATTAAAGTAAAGAGAAATTATTTTATACTTAAAAGAAATAAAACTTTATAAGTAAAGAGTTAATATATTTAAATATTAAATACTTAGTTTATTTTTAATTTTAGTAAAGTATTCGCTTAAAGATAAATACGTTATTAGTTTATAATTTTATAATAATACTATTTTACTTTAAAATTAGTTATTGTTGGTCCACTTATAATGTGTAATATAGCATATAATATTGTGATATGCAATTGCATTAATAAGTGGTTGATTTATTAAAGAAGGATATTAACACTATAATGTCGATATGCTTCCTCGGCTACCTAATTTGGACTAGGGATATCACATGATATAAGTTCACGTGACCTAAAACTAGTAAATGCAAATATATTAACATTAAAGCTACTTTAAAGTGCTTAAATATGCTATTTCTTTTAAGTGTATACAAGTTGCTTAATTAAGCCTAACCTATTTATATTCCTCTTATATATATTCTTGTACCCTTATATATTCTTTAATATGCTCGTATATTCCTTAATACACCTATATGCCCTTAATCATCTTTATATATGCCATTTTTAACCCTTTAATCGCATTTAACCCATTTCTCCACATTTAGCTATAATATATTTGTATCAATTAGTTGTTTAATAGCATTCGAGGACTTCGACTTTGTTATAGCATTAGCAAGGTTTAACTTTCCTTTAATCCACTTAACTTTTGCGATTTTTCTTTGCTTATATACTTAATAAAAGCATATAATATCAATTATTAGTCATTTTTCTTATATATAGTCACCGTCAACTGCTACTTAAGCGAGAGCTGTTTTACACCAAAACTCAAGTAATGCACGATTATAAATCTCCACATTCCGGGCTTTTTACAATAAAATCTCCTATATCCAATTGTTAACTAGAGCATTTTCTCGCTTTTACCGACTACGATAATCTTGCAAGCTTGTAGTCATAAAAGCCCAAAGCTGTAAATTGTAACTAAGTTACAAGAATTGAATTTTCTACCAAAATTCGCTTAAAATTGTAAGGGTAGCTAGACCTCCCGACTTAAAGATTAACTATATAAGAACCTTTAATAAATAGCTTATATGAAATCGTAAAAAAGTTTTATCATTTAATTATTAATTAAGATATCAAATTGTCGCAACTGTAGGGGCTCATAGCAGCCTAAGGCACTAAGCTCACGTAATCGGGGCGCTTTGCACCTTATATTATAAGAGCACTCCTCCCTTCTTCTCTAATTCTTAATTAGACAACTTTTTATCGATTACTAATTTATATCATCACCCTACTTTATGCGCATTAGTTATAAGCCCGGTAAGCACTTAAAGCTTCCGCTTATTTGTATAATAAGGTAAGTAATCGCTTACTTTCTACTTCTTTAAAATATATACTTCACCGATCACTTTACAGCTTCGACTAAGATCTCGATTATAGCATCCGAATAACTTAAGTAACGCGTCGTATACGCAATCGTTTTAAAGGATTAACAATTATAGCTTATATAATTTATATAACTCCAATTTTAAGCAAACTTCTAAGGCATTTAGCACCTTGTCGACCCCGATAAACTAAATGCTCCTTATATTAGCATCGAGCCTTTAAACGTCCCTCCGACGCTCGAATAACTAATAAAACGAAAAGATAAGCGACTATAATAAGACTATATTTTAGTAGTTAATTAGTAAAGCGAAAACACTTAAAGAGGCAAACGACTTGCTTCCCTTGCTCCTTTAACTTTTAAGGATATTAAAGAATAACACGCTACTCTTTTTAAGGAATACTTAATTGCTTATAGCGTATAAATTACAAACTTAAACCGGTATTATCACTTTTAAAGCTAAGTTAGCAGAATTATCGATACTTTAATCCTTTCGACTATTATAATAAAGCTTATCGGCAATAAAGAGCAATCTTTGCAATTAACTATTTAAGCTTTAAAGAGGCAATTTGCGCTAACCGATATAAGCACTCTTATTATAAGAAGACAAAAATATTAAGCTATATTTAAGCAAGCCGAGTAAGGTAATATTAGCCCGGCGCGCTAGCAAGCTAATTAGTAACAGATTTATAAGAAGGCTAAAGCGCTTAAGCTAGTCGATATCGAAAGAACGCTTATAGCAAAGGATTTTTTAATTGCAATTTCAAAAAGGATAACCCTTGCTTAAGCGCTTAGCAAGCTAGCAAATTTTATTAAATAAGATAAGCTAAGCAAAGAGTGTTTTACGCTCGAAAAGTACAAAATTGTCTTCTCGGCTATTACTTTAAAAGATTTAACCCTAAAAAGCATTAAAGCTTTAGGGATCTTTGCTACCTTTAGCGGCCGATTAAACTCTTAGACAAAGTAGGACTTTAATGCTATACTCGCTTTTATAAGATCTAAGTGCTTATATACGAAAACTAGGTATAATTAAAGCTTTAAGAAATGCGCCTTTATAATGATTGCAATTATTAAATTATTTAAAAGGGAGATTAGAGAAAAACTTAGCGCCGAGAAATGCGAAGAGATTAAGCGTATCCTTTAAACCGAGTGCTTTAAATTATTAAAGAGCTTCCTTGAAAAGAAATATAAAATTAAGCTTATTATAAAACTAATCTTTAGCTCGATAAAGGATTAAGCTTTTAAAAGCACTAGCAATAGTTTTAAAAAGGACTAAGGATTGGCGGAACTAAAATTTCTAAAAAGTATTAATGCTACTCTTATAAACCCACTTCTAATAACTCCGACCTTAAAGCAAGGGGTATATGCTACGCTTAATTTTTCGAGATATCCACTTTTTATAAGCACTTTACTTGATAACTATAGCGCTATATACTTAGTAAATAGCAAGGAACTCCTTAAGCTAGGGTCTTTTATTAAAGTAGCCTATAACAAGTGCGTTAAAGCCGGTTCCTTTAGCTTCCCGATTTTAAGATATAATAAGAGAGTAATTAAAAAGGTTTTAAATAATATAATTAGCTTAAACTCGGAAGATTTAATATTATCGGATATTATAATCGTTAAGGGATTTTATATTAATATAATTTCCGAAGCTTAATTAAATAAAGCAAGAGTTTAGTATTATAGCTTAAACTACTTGCTTTAGCATAAAATTAAGGGGAAGAGCGTTATACTTAAGCAATTAAAGCGTATATATAATTTAGTATTTCTTAAATTTAAGCTACTTTCTATTTATTTTAAAGTTCTTCCCGAAATTCTAATAAGTATAACAAGAATCTTAATATTTTTAATAATCGAACGAAGTATAAGGGCAAAGTTCCGGCATTTGCGGGATTACTTTAAACTAAGAAGCAATTTAAAAGAAGTATAATATGCACAAGTAAAGCATTTAAGCTTAAAGGCTTTATAAGCACTTGTTAAAAGCGCAAGAAATGTGATTATTAAAGGCATTATAAGAGCTAAGTGCATATATTACTTAATAACTTATATAATGCAAGTTATTTTAAGGTAATCTTTTAAAAGGAAGTCTTTAAAGCTATTCTTTAAAATTTTATAAGATCTTTTCGACTTCCCGGAAGGCTATAATAAAGCTTAATAGCTTTTAATAATTAAGGACAAGTATAGTAAAAAGCTTTTCGGCTTTATTCTTATAAATAAGTCTTTAGTTTTGGTATTTAATATAATTAAAGATTTCGATTATTAAATAAAGAGGCAGTTTAACCTTATAATTTACAAAATATAGCACGATAATAACACTTCTATTATTGCAATTAAGGGATATATAAAGTATAAGCTTTAAGCTAAGGAAGCAAGCATTAAAATCGAGCTAGCCTTTACTTATACTTATAAGCTTAATAGAGGTGCTAAACGCGCAAGATAAGAGGCTATAACTAAGTCGATTAAAATGCGTGTAGAAGCAAGTCTCTTAAAGGACTTTTAGCTAAAAATAACCCTTGCTATTATATTCTTATATAATAAGAGCTTATCGCATATATATAATATACGCTTACTTAATAAAGTTCTTAACGCTTAATTCCGAAATTATTTTAAGTAATATAATCTTGCGCTTATTACACGCTTAATAACTAATCTTTAACTTAATTAAAATAGGATTTATATATATAAAGCTCGAGCATATTTACTAATTAAGGAACGCGAAGCTAAGAAATAGAAAAGAGCTTTTAAAGTTAATCCTTATAAGTATATTAGATATTTAATTAGCTATATAGCATTTAATATATATAAAATTTAAGTTTTTGCGCTCGGGAAAGTAATTATTACACGGAATGTTACATTTAATAAAGTTACCTTTTACTCGAAGGAGTTCGAACAAGTAATAAGCTAATTACTTAAAATTACTAAGCAAGTAGTTAAATTAATCGAGGAAGAGGAAATTTAAGACGCTAAATCGATTTTTGAAAATAATAAATTATAAGAGGACAATTTGCTTAAGCAAACTTTAAGCTCGCTTATTATAAGGGGTGTAAAGGAGCTCTCGAGTAAGGACTTAAGCGGCTAAAACTCGGGGGTAAAGATCTTTACCCTAAAACCCGTAATAAAGACTAGACTTATATCCCCGGATTTTACTTTAAAGCTTAAAAGCATATTAAGTTTTAATTAAAGGAGTAAAGGGGTTTCGGCTAAGCTAATACTAGCGCTTATTTTAATAGATAAAAAGGCTAATAAGCTTTTAAAACTCGTTAAGGAAGTGTACTTAACTAAAGAAAAAAAGGGAAAGACTTTATTACCGGATTAAGCTTAAAATCTAATATAAGGCAATTTAGAGGGCTTATAATAAAGCACTAGTAAGCTACTTGCAAAACCGAAACGCAAATACAAGTATAAAGTATAAAATAAGTTGCGCTTAAGCAAGAGAATTTAAAGATAAGGACTTAACAACGACGATTACGCCCCCGGCAAAGCAAAGCTTAATAATAGCTAAATATATATAACTTTATATATATTGCTTATTATAATAATAAGATCGGATAACACCGATTACCTCGAGTCCCTTTTAAGCACGCTATAGCCTAATTAGCTAAGCGAATTAAGTAATAAAAACGAGGAAAAGTATAAGATAATATATGCAATAATTGCAATATCGATTTTATAAAACTAAAGCTTAAAGGACAAGGATGCTCTTAAAGGCGAAACTTTTTGCATTTATTAAAATAATCTCTTAAAAGAATTAACGTTTTAAAACGATTTAAAAAAGCACTTACTCGGGGCCCTCTTTAAGTAAGATGCAATACTTGAGCTTAAAAACCTTAAATTTAAAGATTATTAAAGGATAATCTCGCGCAATAAAATAACGGCTTACCCGATCCCTTTAAAATAAGTATTTAAATACAAATATAACTTAAATAGCTACTTAATTAAGTATCGATTAAAGATTATTATATAAGGTAATTTGCAAGAGGAGAACTCTATCTTGTCGACTTATATAGCTACACTTATAGCGCGCTCCTTTAAAATATTTATAGCTATTATAGCTTACTTCGATCTAAAAATTAAGCAATTTGATGTGATTAATGCTTTTATAAACGCAAAGAGATTAGTTAGAAGCTCTTTAATAGTATATTAACTCCCCGATAAATTTAAAATCCTTAATATATGCGCTAAAATCGATTAAGCCTTATATAAGCTAAAGGACTCCCCGGCGCTTTAGTATAACAAATTCGCAAGCACTTTAATTAAGATAAGGCTTAAGCTATGCAAAAAAGAGCTATATATATATATAAACTTAAAGTATAAAGTATTTATTCTATTTTATATCGACGATGTGCAAGTAATATTTTATAAGAGCAACGAAGTATTAGCAAATAAGATTATCGAAAAAATTAACGTAGCTTACGCTTTTTACTTAATAAGAGAAGTAAAGTAGTTCTTAGGAGTTTGTATAATTAAGGATCGACTTGCGCGGAAGCTTTAGCTTATATATAATATATATATTAAGAAGATTGCAAAGAAATTTTATTTAATTAACGGAAAGTGTATAAGTACTCCTTTCTTAATTTTAAAGCTTAAGAAATACGCTAGACAAGCTCCTTTTAAGCAAGTTAAAAAGTATTAAGAGAAGGTTAGTTTAATGCTTTATATTACAATTATAATTAGGCCAAATGTGGCATATGCCGCTTTATTGCTTTTTTAGTTTTTAATAAACCCTAAGCTTAAGTATTATATAGTAGTTAACTAGATAATCAAGTACTTATATAAAACGCGATTCTTAAAAATATAATATTTTAAAGAATACTATAACGCTAACTTAATAATTGCATTTAACGCATTTTACGCTAATAATATAAATACCCGATAATCCTTATAAGGGTATATTATATCTCTTTTTAGAGGGCTAGTTATATAAAGGGCGGCTCGTTAGTTAATAGTTATTACCTTTATAATAAAAGCTAAGCTACTTGCTATTAAGTATACGGCTAAGGAAACCCTAGCTCTTTAGCGCTTTTTTAAGGATATTAAGCTCGACTTAAGAGAGCTATAAACGATCTTTTACAACAATTAATAAACGATTAAGCTTATAGTCGGAAAGAATAAAAGGATTACTACTAAGCTACGCTATATTAACATTTAAAATATATAATTATATTAAAAGTATACAAAAGGTGCATTTTAAGTAATATATTTACTAATAAAGGAAATGCCGGCAAATAAATTAATTAAAAACTTGCCGCGCTATAAATTTGAATACTTCCGATTATTATTAAACTTTTAAGATTTATATAAGATAATCGAAAAAGTAAAATAGCTTAAGGGAATTATTTTATTTATTTATTTTTATTTGTTTATACGACAAAAACAAGGCAACGCTTTTAAGCTTTAAAACTTCTTTGCTATTAAGTTAATTAGCTTGCTTAAAACTCCCTTTATATGATTAAACTAACTTGCACCGCTAGCTGCGCGACCTCTTATAGCTTTATAAGCGCTACGCTTAAGAGGAGTAATAATAGTAAGCTTAAGAGGAGTAGCTATAACGGGAATTGCAAGAGCGGCAGCCGCTAATCTAGCTATATTAACTATAAGCGCAGCCGCTACTAGCCTTATACTATTATTACTAGTCTTGCTATTCGATTCCGCGATTTCGAGCATAACGCGAACAGATACGCGAAGCTTGTCGAGCTTTTAAAGCAAGTAGTTAATTATAAATAAAACCCGAAAACGATTAACTTATAGTCTTATTTGCAATTAGCAACTTATTTAAGAACTATAAAGCCACGCTCACGCAAGAGGGTAAGAAAGCATTATAATAGTAGCTTAAAGCGCATTTCTAGTAACGAGAGCTCCGGCCGACTAAGTCGAAATAGCTACTATTACTCCGTCTAAAAAGCGCAAAGTTAACTAGTTCTTAAATTAGCTAAGGACGCGTCTAAATCGTTTTCGAGCATATTACAACTAAAGCAAGGAATGTCGCGTTAAGGGCCCTTTGCAAGTTGCGGGGTTTAAGCTTTAAAAGGGGTTTTAGCAAGAGCGGAATTACTCGAAGAAGGTAATTTACCTTTACTACGCGCAAGAGTCTTAAGAGTAGCGCGAGCTACACGAGTAGCGAGGGCAGCAAGAATAATAATAGCTACTTATAAGTTATTAGCTCGCGTTAACAAAGTCGAGCAAGAAATATACTATCTTATAAGCGACATTCCGAGCAAAGGTGCGCAAACGGGGTTTTAGAATACTAGTAAGAGGCCTTAAGCTTCGCGCTATTGTTTATATTGCAAAAAGGGAGCTAGAAACTAAGAGAAGAGCTTGCTTTAAGTAAGAATAGACTTGGACCTAGTAATTAGGAGCTACAAAGCTATAGCACGCGCTAGTGCGGGAGTAACCGCAAAGCCTTTAACGTGCGGATTATCCGATTATTTTATTAGCTAGCGAATTGTATATTTAAGAACGCGTGCGCGCATAAAATGTAGGCTTTATCTGTTTAATATTATCACTTGATTAGCTAAGGGGTGTGTCGCAACTATAGGGGCTCATAATAGCCTAAGGCACTAAGCTCACGTAATCGGGGCGCTTTACACCCTATATTATAGGAGCACTCCTCCCTTCTTCTCTAGTTCTTAATTAGACAACTTTATCGATCACTGATTCATATCATCACCCTGCTTTGTGCGCATCATCAAATTAATCAAATCAAATCAAGCTAAAATCCTATTAATCAAATCATAATCAATTATAATTGATTAATGTTAATTAATTTTTGACACACTGTTTTCAAGGCTTCAAGGAAGGTTTCTCCCTTTGCGTCTTCGCCAATAAACATGTCGGCCTTCAAGTAGTTGCCAACTTCGCGCACCATCTTGCTTTCAGCTTTTGCTTCAGGGGTCGGATCTCCAAAAACCGCAGTCTGAAACAATTTTTCCGGTTCCCTGGATGTTGGATTTGTTGAGCGAACTAGAATTTGGCGGAGTATTGCCAAAGCATTGCTGTAAATACAGTTAGCGTCAACTGCTACTTAAGCGAGACGCGTATAAATCACGAAAATTCGCGTCTTTCCAACCATCCCTCCTTATTATTACTAAATTATGGCCACTCCACGTCAACCTTTAGGTACCATCTCCTCAAATCGTCAATTTAATGGTCATCTCTCTCCTTA
>Ga0302221_10001920_pt1 | contig 13164 bp, 4 predicted proteins | sample II_Palsa_E2_1_FD_193517 | JGI IMG/M metagenome (GOLD analysis project Ga0302221, IMG submission 193517) | Peat permafrost microbial communities from Stordalen Mire near Abisko, Sweden - II_Palsa_E2_1 | ecosystem: Environmental > Terrestrial > Soil > Palsa > Peat permafrost | place: Sweden... | reverse complement strand
GTTCCTTTGCTTATACTTTAGTAGTTGTAGCTATAATTTTATTATTATTGTCATTTATTTTAGTTATAGTTAAATAGAGGGCTTTATCTGGTGTTTTTTGTTGTTATTAATCTTCTAGTTTTATTATTATCCCGTTTTTGATGCTTTTAGTATAGCTTTTATATTACTTGCAGCTTAAACTAGCTTTTACTAAACAATTGCATCTACGAACTATAGTTATTAACTAAGTCTTAGCTTAAGTAAAGTCCGGTTTTAAGTAATATAGTCCTCTTTAAGTTACTCTTATATTTTAAAGTGCGTGTAAGTCGAAGTTTAAGTGTTAGTAGCTATATATTTATAATCGATAATAGCCTTTACTCTTAATCCTTATCCTTACTTGCTAACTTAGCTTTATTTTAGTTATTATTAAAGCAAACGTACTTCCCCTTCTCAAATTTAAAGAGTTCCGGGACTTGTACGACAATCTTAGTGTCTTTTTCGATTTCTTAAGTAATTTTAGTATAAAACTCTATAATAGCTTCCTCTTCTAGTTTTGTATTAGCCTAGAATTCGACTTCCTTAAAAGCAAGCTCTAGTACTTTATCCTTATAAGAATACTAGTACTAATCTCTCTTAATAAACTGCTTTAGTCGGTTTCTTGCATATATATAGCGTAAGAGAGTCCTGTCCAATTCTTCTAGTATATAAGTCCCTTTTAACTAGTTTGCTTCTTTAACTTTATATAGTCTTAATTACTAGTATAAAAGCTTAGTGTTTTTAGACTTGTTTTAATTAATGTTCTTAATATTATATATTAAAATAAGATCTTTAGCTTAAATTGGTTTCTTATAAATCTAGTGCTTAGCATCGAAGTTAGCTTTGCCCTTAGCACGTTGTCGAGTCTTTTATAACTGTCGGGATACAGACTTCACCCCCCTACTTCCACACACAGTTCACTTTAGTGCGGCCGTATAGTATCCGTACGGCCCACAATCGGCCCGTCGGCATCCCACTTACGGGGACTGACGGAGCCCCTTTTTGGGCCCTACTTAGGGCCCTTACTTGCGCGCAGGCTAGATGCTCCGTACCTTCCACTTACGGATAGTAAGTGGACCGTACACGAATCGTATGGGCCTGGCATGACTCGTACGGTTCGGCACTTGCATTGCTTTCATTGCTTTCACTTCGTACGTTCATTATATATATGTAGCAAGCCCCTATTCAACAAGGGGCAGAGAGAGAATTATACAATCGTTTTTAGGGGTACCCTTTTGTGCATTTTTATTGTGAACCTGGCTGCGATACCAACAAAATCTTAGAATTAAACAAGAAGGATTAACTAATATCATCTTATTTACCAATATATCTTTGGATACATATAACAAATTAAAGGCCTATTATGACGTGTAAGTAATTTCTTTTATTATTTAATAATAACTTATTTATTAATAATTATTCTTTAAATATAAATACGATTTTAATCTAGCTTAAGCTAGTAATAAGTCCTCAGATATTAGTATAGCAGATTCCGATAATGATGACAATATTTATATAAGTTAACAAGATGATTTTATAGAGGAAAAATTAATAATATATTTAAAAGAGAAGAGGGTAGATAAAAAAGTAAGTAATCCTTTTTACTTCTTAATTATTTAATAAGTAATTAATATTTCTTTAACATTTTTAATATAAAAATACTAATTAGTTTATAGACTAAGCCTTTAGAATATTGGAAGTCTAATTTTACTAAATTTCTTATTTTATCTTTAATAGCTCGAAAATATATTAAAATCCCGGCTTCCTTTGCTACTAACAAGAGATTCTTCTCTCAAGGTGCTCTTATTATAACTAAATTACACAATAGGCTTAATAAGAGTACTTTTAAGAAGATATCTTGCTTAAAAAGCTGGGGATTATTTAAAAATAAATTAGAATAAGTGAAAAAGGAGGAAAAAAGGGGGGAGAACCTAGCACTTGAAGAGGATAATCAATTTTTTATTATAGAAAATTAATATTTAGCTTCTTTTAATATATATTATTAAAAGGTTAAGTGGTTCTTTAATAATTAATAAGTAAATTTTGTTTTACTTGCTCATATAACTAAATAATCACTAGTAATTATATATATTCAAGAATATTATTCTAATCTAATCAAAAAAATCTAGCATTTCACTAATTATATTCTAATTATAATAATCATGACTATTTATAAATAAATTGATTACTGTGATTACTTCTTTGACACATTGAATAAACTTGGTTTAAAATAAAAACCTTTAATTTATTTTAAGGATTATTATATAGAATATTTATATATAAGAAAAAAATTCGAATTTTTTTTATTTAACTTTTATTTATATATATTTTTTTAATTAAATTTAGAAATAAAAGTATATATTAGGTATATAATAAAATAATTTATAAATATATATTTTATGTTATGGTATGCCAGTCACGTGGCATACTTGTACGTGCTTAGCGCGTGTGCGGGCCACAAACCCCGGTTTCAGCTCTAAATTCCAATGTAGGCTCCTTACCACCACTGCAATGCGGTCACTCTGTAACACTTTAACTGTCAATATTCCCAATAATAATACCCTTAATAACTTTACTCCCAGTAGCTATAAATGGAACACTAGCCACTCCTAGTACTCGCATTCACACTACTAAAATTTATCGAGGCTCTCTTGTTTAAATTAAACAATAAAAACATTCCTCAAAGCCATTGTTCCAAAGTCTCTACACTTTTCGGTAATAGCTTGCTCTGTTTCGCTGACAAAGAAATCAATTCCAGGACAATACAAAATCTATCCTTATATTTCATCAAAATGACTACTATTACTAACCAACAACTATCTTATCTTTACACTAACATCTACCAAACACCAAAGAATAACCAAAACGCACCATGTGCTCCAAGCAATTGATCTACTGGCGGGCATGCAATCACATCCAAGGCAGCGAGTGGGTGCTGTGCTCTCTGTCCCGCGGAAGGGTGGAGTGTCACTGTAGCTCTTGGGTCTTGCAAGATGGCTACATCTACAAGATGGCGTTCTGTCCTACGTGTAGGAGAGAATACCGCTCTTGAGGTGAATAAACTGGTGCTTGAGATGTCAGGTGATGGGGAAGAAAGAGAAATTGGGAGGTGCCGTGGGTACCGAATGGATTCTTTGGTTTCATAGGGCTGCAGAATAGCTGAACGCAAACGCCTTGGGCAGACAAACCGTGTACTCTACCCCGCCACGAACTGAATAACCCCATACCTCCCTGAAAATATGCAGAATATCTTCAATTTTTAAACAGAAATCGCAATAAATCCGAATAAAAATTGGTCGAGAAATTTGTGATCAGACCTATTGATTACTATGACGCTCCCTAAAAGAAACTGCTTTGCCAAATCTAGAATAGAAATGAAATACATCAAGTTTCCTTAAAATATTATTGTGCCTAAATATGACTTATAATGATGAAAAAAATGAATTTCGCCAGTATAATTGACATTCTAAGTGAAGATTGAATCGAAACTTTATGTCATTAACTTCTTAGCTATCTAACAAGCTCAGCATACTTCAGAGTTAGGACCCACGAATAATCGCAACTCTTTTGAATCAAGAAAATAGAATAAGACACTAGGTTTATAAAAGATAGGTTTGCGGACCACAAATCGCTAGATATTGGTGGAGGGTTTTAGCTGGACGAGCTCTTTGCTTTGACTTGTTCTATGTAAATAAAATGAACAATCCGAAGGTAAAGGGGAAAGTTGTACCATTGAATCAAAGTACAGGCGCTGCTTTGGCCAGCACGCGATTGGGTATGAAGTACAGGCCCGTTAGACATGGGCAAAAAATGGGCGAAAAGGAAGCTGATCGGATCTGAATCGCGAGGTGGTTTTCTGGCAATGTGTTCCTTTCTTGTCTCGACCATGCTATCGCGGTTTCAAACACATCATCTTGACGTGGAAGGATAACTGTCAAAATACAATCAGCTTCACTGCAAAGCTTTCCGGTGCTGGATTCGGTAGGATATCTGGGATCTTACCTTGACGGTGCCAATACCAGGTCAGATACAGCGTGGCCAGACTAATTCCAATTTGAGCCAACCCAATAAAAGTATTAATTATTGCTTTAGGTCCGAAGGCCATTGTGCTGTTCACCTTTGCAGGAGAGAAGTCTCATCGAAGGCTTCTAAATAAGTAAGGTCAACATCAAGAATAACTTGGCCACCGGTTGAGAAAAATAATTGCAAGTCGAGGTAGAAGAAAATTAATTATAAAGAAATGTAATGAAATCCTAGGAGATAAATGAGGCTGGGCATATATAATCTTTGACAACTTTGGCAGGCTGCTTCAAATTAAGGCATGTTAAAATCTGGCCAACCAATAGAGACAGCTCAGAATGTGTTCTATCCTTGCTTGACATGGCAGTTGGTGATGGGTTTTCCAAAGACGAGGTCTAGGCTTAAGGAGGAGGCATCTCACTCTTAGCCACCTTCAACTACGAGATTAGCAATACGGACACATGCCTTTCATATTTCGAGAAGCTCAAGTGAAACTGCGCGTCTACTTTTGCTGACCATACACACTGATCCTATTAGTTATAATTGCAAGAAGCCTTATTATTACGCCGCCACGTAAGGTCAAGAACGCAGCAGCGAACGATTCGCTAATGGAATGATAAACTGTAGGAGTTTCAAGCTTTGATAATGTCACAGCCGTTATTTTACAATTTCGTCGTAATATTCATGGTAAAACAAGTCGCAATCATCAGTTTTAAGTCGCCTCTAGCGGGGTTTTTTGTGTATTGAAAGCCCTTTCTATGCCACGTGGTGATGATCTTGATTTGCCAGTCCTCCGAAAGGGTTGGCCGCCTACCATAAATGGCTAGACGGCGCAGGAGCTTTGCCCAGTCAACATTTCCTATTTTAAAGCGGCATGTACACCATTAGAATACTCCGTACCCGCCTTCCACTCACACGCTTCACCACCATGCCAGAGAAATGGGCTCGACCAAAAGTGGGTGGAAGGGTGTTGAATTAGTCTCTAAGGGAAAGTCTATTAAGTAGAGTCTATAGATGCCTAAGGCGTTCACGCGTCACTAAAGCTACCCTCACTTTTTCTTAACTTTATAACTCCCCCTTATAAGAACAAGCCCTGGCAAAGACTTATAAAAATGCAAAACCTATTTATTAATTAAATTCTATAAATACTTTCTTGCTAAATAAAAAGCACTAGACTATACAAGAATTTAATCTTAAATGCGAGTAGCGCAAATAATATATTAATCTTTATAAACATACTCTTATATAGAATTATTAGTTTTTAAGTAATTATATATTTTTTTATCTAGGATTATAAAGTTATAAAGATCTTTCTTAACATTATATCTAATAAGCACTAGTAATCTTTTATATAAACTTTGGCAACTAGAAAGCTATACTCTTTAATCGGATATTTTAGAATATTAGAAGTTCCTTTTTAAGCTTTATAACAAGATACCTTTCTTATAAGCAAAAAAACTTTAAGTGATCTTTATAATAATATTACAAGATTTTTATTTTATTAATTTGGCGAAGTTTATATAAATTCCTTATATTTCCCTTAAAATGTTAATTATAAAAAGACCTCTTTATAAGGGCTTAAGCTTCTTCCTAGCGGATCTTTTATTTTATAATATTATTATTTAGCTATATAAAAATTATAAAAGCGAATATTAAGATTATATTATTCTTTATTTAAGTCTTTTTAAAAGATAACCTTTTTAAAGCTTTAAATCGGATTTCCTTTTAGTTTATAATATATTTAATAACAAGATTTGCATATACTTTATATAATAAGCCAAATAAGAATCTTTAAAATACACTTTATAAGAAGAGGTTTATAATATACTCTTATACAAAGGTCTTTTATTATAAAAATCTAAAGCTAAAAAGAGAAGAAGAGGGTAAAAAAGAGGAGAAGTAAGCTATATATATATAACAAGTGTTAAGTGATATAGCGTGGCTTATATATTAGTATAATAGTAGCTAAAGCTATTATATTACCCCTTTCCCCCTTTTTAAAAAAGTTTTTATATTATCTTTTAATGTATTATATAAATCGGCTTTATCTTTTATATTTTGATTTGATTTTATAATAACTTTAAAGGTTTTAATAAGTCCTTGCTTTTAAAGTAAAAGTCTTATAGCTTATATATAATATACTTAAAATTACTAGCCAAGTATTATTTAACCTAATAAGATAATGTCTTTTTTGTTTTTTGTATAAGTATAATTTGTTATAGTTTGCACTTGTCACGAACGCCAGCTTCTGGGCTCAAAGAGCATAGGTAGAAGGGTTTCTTATTCGACTATTCAAAGCTAAAGAAGGAAGCAGGAGCATGAGGCTCGCATGCATAATATCTTAAGCCTAGCCTAATCGGGAATAGCGCTGCACGTGCCAGCGCCAGAACCGTAACACTAGTTTTTAGTCAATACTTATACTTTATCCTTAAGCTAAAAAATTAATTAGCTATTAATATTAGTTTATATTTTATTTCTTCTTTTAAGCTTGTTTTATAATTATATAAGCCATTTCTAAGCTTTTTATAATATTTAAATTGTGATAGTTTTAGTTGCATGCACTTGCTAAGTATATATGCTATATACAAGTTATAATTGCATCATAGATATATATTAATTGTATATTACTTTAGTATAGCGCGAAGCCAGGGAACAACTTTGGCATATATAAGGTCCCTTTATATATACTTGTTCTTGCTTCTTCTTTTATATCTATTATTTTATAAATAAAGTATTATTTGGTATATATTCTATGTCTTAAAGCACCTTATCACATTAAATAATTTATTATACTTCCTCTTAATTAATCTTCTCTTTTAAAGTTATTACTTTTAATATATTTTAATTAAATAATATATAAAGCTTATATTTGTTTATTAATATAATAGTATAAAGTAAGCGTAATTTATAATTAGTAATAGCTAAGCCTAATTATTTTAATAATAATCTATAAATAGTTATAAGCATTAATCCAAATACTAGTTCATAATTTCTATTTAGCTATTAATTTACAAATAAAATATTATAAATAACTTAAGTTATAATCTTAAAATCTAGCAAAACTTATTCTAAAAATCGAATATTAACTATAATCCTTAGTCAAAGACAATCGATTAAAGGTCTTTATAAAACTAGTATATATAAATAATATATAGTTAGACTATTTCTTTAGCTATTATTGTCTTATAACAAGTGATAAAAACACTTTATTTGCTTAATTAGTTAATAATAATAAATTTTAAATTATAATTGTCCTTTGCTTTAAAAATAACCTAAAGTCTATTATAATATATTATTAGAGCTTATTTAAAACAAGTAATAAGTAAATTATTTTGAGTATATAATCTTTAAATATATAATATTATTTATAAGTATAATAGTTTTATATATATTAAGCTATATTTATTTGTTAATATATTACATTTACTAGGTTTTAGGTCACGTGACCTTATATCATGTGACAGCACTAGTCCAAATTAGGTAGCCGAGGAAGTATATTAACACCTTAGTGTTAATGTCCTTCTTTAATCAATTAACCACTTATTTACACAATTAGCATTTTATAAATATATAATAATGTTATATGTTCCAAGTGGACCAACACTATTATTAGCCGTTTTTAGTGTGTCAAAGAAATACTTATACTCTATAAGTGAAGTATAAGTAATATATTTTAAAGTTTTCTTAAGTAGAATAAAGTAGTTACTTTAAAGTTACTTGAATAATAAGTATATAACTTTAGATTTCTTGCTTTATTTTAAGTTTTACCAAATAATTATCAATTAACCTTTTCAACTTTTAATAAACTAGTAAAAATAGACTTAAATTAAACTATGAACTAACTAGCTAAGCAATTTCCTCTATAATAAACTAATTATCCTCTTTGCTTTTGTGTTTTTCCTTTTTGTTTTCCTTTTTTTCAAGCTTTTCTTCTTTGTTTTTAAAGACTCCTTAGCTCTTTAAACAAGATATTCTCTTAAAGATATCCTTACTAAGTCTATTATGTAATTTAGTAATAATAAGGGCCCCTTAAAAAAGAATCTTTTGCTATATTAGGGGGAAAAACGTGTTAACAACTTGCTAATAGTGCTAACAATATGCTAATAGTGCCAAAGATGTGCTAATTGCACTATTTTTGCATATTTAAAAATTTAGCACCAAATTTTTGATATTAAGTGCTAATTAATTGCTATTAGCACTAATTAAGCTATATGCACAAATAGTAATTATCTTGCTAATGCTAATTATTACAAGTTTTAATTTAATTATATCTTTTACAAAAGCTTATATAAAAATAATTTAGAAAATTGTTTTAATATTATAAAAATAACTTTATATAAGCTACTTTACTAAAATGCTTTACTAAAACTCCTTGCTAAAATGCTTTACAAAAGTGGCCTTAAAACTTAAGCTACCCTTTAAAATGCCTTGCTAAAACGCCTTATAAAAGTGGCCTTAAAACTTAAGCTACCCTCTAAAATGCCTTGCCAAAACGCCTTAAAAAAGTAGCCCCAAAACTTAAGCTACCCTCTAAAACTCCTTGCTAAAACTCCTTGCTAAAACGCCTTATAAAGTGGCCCCGAAACCTAAGCTGCCCTCTAAAATGCTTTGCTAAAATGCTTTATAAAAGTGGCCCCGAAACTTAAGCTACCCTCTAAAATGCTTTGCTAAAACTCTTTAAGATATTAGATAAAAAGAAGTTAAATAAAGAAAGGTTAAATAAAGAAAGGTTAAATAAAGAAAAGTTAAATAAAGAGAAGTTAAATAAAGAGAAGTTAAATAAAGAAAAGTTAAACAAAGAGAAGTTAGATAAAGAGAAGGAAAAGAGGAAAAGAGAAAAGGAGAAAATTATAAAAAACTTTAATTTTGCTAATAAAAAAGGGTAAGCAGCTATTATAATATTGCTTATATACACTTTTAAGGCCCTTTAAAAGTGCATATAAGCAGCTAAGCTTTAATTTTGCTAATAAGAAAAGGTAAATAGCTATTATAAGGCTACTTGTGCGCACTTTTAAGGCCTTAAAAGTGCATATAAGCAGCTAAGCTTTAATTTTGCTAGTAAAAAAGGGTAAGCAACTATTATAATATAAATAAAAGCGCTACTTTTTACTTATACTACTTATAGTACAACTATTAGCCCGTTTTTATATTATATGCTATATAGCTTTAATTTAAGTTGCATTTGCAAAATTAAGAGGTTTACTTTTTAAGCCTCTTAAATTGTCCTCTTAAACTATCTTCCAAAATTGCCCCTAAAACTACTATTAAAACTATCCTCAAAACTGCCCTCTAAAACTGTCTTTAAAAGTGCCCTCTAAAAGTGCCTTCCAAAATTGCCCTTTAAAACTGTCTTCTAAAACTGCCCTCTAAAACTAGTCCTCAATTGCTAATTAATTGCCCCACTTGCCAATTAACTGCTAAGTAGCTACTAATAGCACTATATAAGGCTATATAATTAAACAAAAAATCAATTAATTGCCCTACTTGCCAATTAATTGCCACGCAGCTGCCAATAGCACTAACCAGGTGCCAATGGCACGTGCGCTTAAGCAAAAAATTATTAGCAAGTTTTTTTTCCTGATATAGCTACCAAAGTAGTTAAAATCCCAAGATATCTTCGAGCAATTAAAGATAAAACAGGGAATTTAGAAGAATTAATCTTCTAATATTCTAAAATATAAATGTTTAAGTAAATTAGCATATATATATATATAAAATATTATAAGAAAAGCTTTAGTAATTCTCGAGATATTAAGAAGTAAATTTTAACTTACTTTTTTATCCCTCTTTATTTCGTTTAAATAAGTATATAACCCATATTCTATTTTATCCTCTTTATTATTTATATAAATATCAAGGATATTATTGTCGGTTTCGGCTACACTTATATCCGAGAATTCTAGATAAGGGTGCATTTAAGTTATAATTATACTTATAACTAAAAGAAATTAATATAAAGAAATAAATATTAATAGAATTATTTACTCTTTTAAAGTCTTTACTAAGAGCTTATTTATATATTTATTGCTATAAATAAGATTTCAATTTAAAATCTTTATTTATAAAATCTCTTTAAATATTAATAACATATTAACTTATATAGTAATTCCCAAGAAAGCCTTTTAATTTATACTAGTCCAAGCGCTTAAAGTTATAGAAAATGCGCTATTAAACTTAATATTCTCGGTTAATAAACTTTTAATAAATCAAGATTTTTTGTTATATTTCGAAATTAATTAATTTATAATTATTTTCGAATACAAAGGCAATATATTACTAAAAATAAGTTAATATAAGCTAAATATAAATTAATAGAGTGCTTATAGATTTAAATAATTTAAACCCCTTTTAAAGCTTAAAGTTATAATTGCTCGAAAAGAGATATTATTACAAATAATAAAATTTAATAATAATCTCTTAAATAAGTTAATAGTGTGGCGGGGTCACGTGGCACCTATGCATGTGACCTAAGCGAAGGAACATAAGTATCGTGATTCAGGACACCTGTACACTTAGTTCTTCAATAGTCAATTGGTCCAGTAGTCAAATGTCAGTCAAAAAATGCATCACCATTTGCACTCCCTCCATTGATTTGGTTGTACGCCTTGCCACCCCTTCACAATAGTAAAGGGTTCTTTCTCTTTAGTAGCATCTTTATTATATATAAAAGGAATAGTTGGCTAAGTAGTTTAGCTAAAAGCTTTGCTTTTACTTATATTAAATATTAATAAAATTAATTAACTTACTTTCATTTTCACTTGCCTTTAAAGCTACTAAATCAATTAACTTATAAAAGGATTAAAAATTCTTGTAATAGTTGCTTATCAACTTGTAAATTTGTTAATTTGTCCAAATTTTCCTATATTAAAATTAAATAGAGTTATTTACTAATATCCTCGAACTAGGCACTTAAAAATATATATTCGGATATCCTTAAAATCCTTAAAATCCTTTAAGGAGCATCGAGGGTCTTTTTAAGGTATTTAAACTTAGAAAAAGCCAATTGCTTATTTAAAGGTTTAAGATCGAAATCCTTACAATTTTAAATTAAATTAGTCTTAATAGAGGTTTTCTAAGACATTTTCGAATATATCGAGTAAAATAAAGTAACTTTTTAGTCAAAAGCTTGTTAATAGGAGTTATAATTAAATAGATATTGATTTTTGAAGTTGAAATATCGAGGGGAGTAACTAAGGAGAATAACCTTCTTATATGAACAAACTTTTAATTCTTTGCAATTATAAAGGATACTTTTAATTAGCAATCATCTCTTGAGTTTGAGGCTTATATTATTAATAGGGTTTAATTTCTAATTGTTTTATTTGTAATTATTGTAATTTTTAAAGTAGCGAGGATTGCTAAGAAATGTTACAGTTTTGGCATTCCATGTCACGTGTTTACTTGTCGCCACCGGGTAACGCCCCAACCAAAAAAATCACCCCTATGCTAAAATCATTATAACACACTCAATTTTGTACTAAAATTAATGCTAAAAGCATTAATCAATTTATTAAAAGATGAATTATTGATTTTTATAAGTTATTTGTATGCGCGAATATTAAAAATTAAAATTATACCCGCTTAATTTAGGTGGCTAACCTCCTACTTCGTGTCCTTGTCTCTATAACCTGAATTTTGCTATCCACCTCTTTAATTAAACGTACTGCAATCTTCTTTTGGCGTATAGGAAGTCGAATTAATTGTTTAAGAGCTTTTGTTGCTTTTAATGCCTTTTTTGGGGGAGGTAAAATTGGTTTTAAAAATGGTAATTTGAACATATTAACGTCTAAAGCAAGAAAAAAAAGGCTTTGTAGCAGCTTAGAAAAGGCGTTGTTGTTAAAAAAGGGAAGGAGGTCGAGTAGCTTTTGTATATATATTGCAAGTGAAGATATTATTTGTAAGAGGTAAAAAGAACGGGCTAGCACTCTTTTGAAATATCTTCTACTCCTTAATCCGTTCCTTTCGATTAGCTTCCTCTTTACTAACCTATCGCCCTAGTTTATAATCCTTATATCCTTAAGCTTGTTTCTTTTTTTGGCCTTTGCTTGTGCCTCTTTCTCTTTCCCTTTAACCAAAACTTTATTAATAGCTTAAGTAGCTCGATGTGTAACCATAGCATTAGACGTAGCCTTTTTAAGCTTTTGCATAGCTAATAGCTTGTCTTCCTTTGCAATTTTGCTAGTTTATACTAATTGTAACAATTCTTTAAGCTAAGGAATTGTATTAAGATTACAAATTTGGGTTCTTATAAGAATAGGTTAGCTTAAAGTTTGTGGACGAGAAGGAGGTCGAGATGAAAAACTAATAATAGCATCTTTAGGAATTGAAATAAGAGCTGAACTTGAAGCTAAAGGATTAATATTAGCAATAATATCCCGATTTAGAAGTTTAGCTAAAACAACTTTAAGATTTGATAAATCAAGCTCTCTAATAAGATACCCTAATTTTATTTAAGCACTTTGAATATTGCTTGATATTTTAGCTATATCCCGAGCTATATAGTAAATCTCTAAGAAATCGATCTTATCAATTAAACAAGAAGTTATATGAGAGTATTTAGCATAAATCCCCTCCTTATATGCAATACCTAAAATTCCAAAAATGCCAACATTATATAGCTAAAGAAAATGCATTAAATGAGGAGGAAGACATAAGAGAAGGATCTTATAATTAACGCAAAATCGAATAGCTTCAATTATAATATAAGATATATGCCCATTAACAATTAAAATTCGGTATCCTTAAAGTCCTTTTGTTTAATGTGTTTGAGGCTTAAAATGGGCTTTTAAATATGCTAATCTAATCTCATTATTTGTTTATCTATTTGGAGATGTTGCAATATAATATTGCGTAATTCTAAGCTCTTTTATCTTAGCATGCTAAGCTAGTTAATCCTTTATAGCCTTAAAAATTGTCTAACTGCCTAACTTCCTTCTAGTTAATAAAACACACTCTATTAATATAACCCATTATTTATTCCCTAGTTATATATAATATAAGTTCTTTTCTATCTTTGGAATAAGGATTTCCATCTTCCTAGCTACTCCTTGCATAATACCCTTTTTATTAAAGTTATAAATATTATTATTGTCGACTTCGTATTTGCGTTTAATCTTATCGTATAACTTA
>Ga0302221_10001914_pt1 | contig 13175 bp, 5 predicted proteins | sample II_Palsa_E2_1_FD_193517 | JGI IMG/M metagenome (GOLD analysis project Ga0302221, IMG submission 193517) | Peat permafrost microbial communities from Stordalen Mire near Abisko, Sweden - II_Palsa_E2_1 | ecosystem: Environmental > Terrestrial > Soil > Palsa > Peat permafrost | place: Sweden... | reverse complement strand
CTTAAATAAAAAAATTAATAATAAATTATTAAATAAATATATAATTATAAATATATTAAATATATTATATTTTTAAAAAATATTAAATAATTAAAATATTATATAAACTTAAAATAATAATTTTTATTATAAAAAAAATATATATTTATTAATTTATAAAAAAACTTAAAATAAATATTATAAAAATATTTTTAAAAAATATTTTTTTTAATTAAATTTATTTTAAGTTAAAATAAAAATCTTATATACTTAAAAATAAAATACTTAAAATAAATATTAATTAAAATTTAATTTAATAAAAAAATTTTTATATATTTTATATAATAAAAAAAAAAAAAAAAAATTAAAATAAAATATTTAAATATTAAATAAAAAAAAAATTTAACTTTAAATAAAAATTTATAATAAATATTATTAAATATATAAATATAATAATTATTATAATTAATAAAAAATAAAAAAAATATATTTATTAAATTATTTAAAAATATATAAAATTATAATATTAAATTAAAAAATTAAATAAATAAAAATTTATTAAATAATTAAATATATTTTTTTATTAGTTCAAAAATAAAAAATTATTAATATTAAATTAATTATAAAAATTAAAAAAATTTAATAAATATAAATTTATTAAAATAAATAAATATATTTTTTAAATAATTTAAAAATAAAAAATTATTAATATTATTTTAAAAAATTAAAATTATAAAAAAGAAATAAATATAAAATTATTAAAAAAAATAAATATATTTTTTAAATAATCTAAAAATAAAAATTTATTTAAAAAGTTTAATTTATTTTAAAATTTATAATATTTAGTTTTTTAAAGAATAAATAAAATAAAAAATTTATAAGATATAAAATAATTTAGATAAAAGTAAATTAAAATAATAATTAAATATTAATTTTTAAAATTATCGTGAAATTTAAAGGAGAAGAAGAAATTTAAAGAAGAAGGAGAATAGATTTAAATAATAAAAAAAATTAATTTAAAGAAAAATAAAAATAATTAAATATTAATTTTTAATATTAATAATAAAATTAAAAAAATATAAAAAAAAAATAAAAAATAAAAAATAAAAATAAAGAAAGATTTTATTTATATAAAAATAATAAAATATAAATATAAAATAAATAATATTATATTATATTTATTTATTTTTATAAATTTCTTTAAAAATATATTTTACTCGAGAGGAAATATAATATAATATTTTTTAAAAATTATAATTTAATAATTATAATTATAAAAAAAAATTTAAAAAATATATTTAAATATATTAAAATAAAAAAAATATTTTTATATTAAAATTATATTTATAATATTATTAAATATAAAATTATTTAAATTTATAAATTAAACTATATATAAAAATTTAAAAAAATTAAAATTAGTCTTAAATTATTTAAGGATTAATAATTATATAATAATTAATAATATAACTTAAAAATATTATATTTTATTTAATTAAATTAATATTTAAGTTTTATTATTATATTAAATTATTTTATTTTTAAATAAATTTTTTAATAATATTAATAATTAAAAATTATATAATTATATAATATAAAAATATAATAAATAATATATAATTATATAATATAAAAATATAATAAATAATATATAATTATATAATTTTTTAAATTTAAAAAAAATAAAAAATAATTTATTAAAAAATTTATTTATTATAAATTATTTAAATTTTTTTTATTTTTTAAGTCTCTTAAATTATTTTTATATTATTTTTTATTATTAAAAAATATTTTATTATTAAAATTTTTTTTTTTAATATTATTTAAATTATAATTTTATTTTATTATTTTTTATAAAGTTTATTTTATTTTTTATATTATTTTTAATTATTTTTTATTTTTTTAAAAAGACTTAATATTAAATAATAAATCTTAAATCTTTATTTTATATTTTTTAAGTATATAATATAAAAATCTATATATTTTTATATAATTTTAATTTAATTTAATCTTTAATTTCTTTAATTAATAAATAATATTTATTTTTAAAAAAAATATTATATAAAATTTTATTATCTCTAGAATTTAATAAATTATATAATTATATTTATTGATTTTTTTTTTAAATTTAATTAAAAACTTTTTTATTATTTTAATTAAATATATATTATAATAATAAATATTTTAATAATAATTATATAATTCTTTAAACTTTTTTATTTAAAGATAATTTATTTTAATTTATTATATTTAAATTAAATATATATTATAAAAATTAATAAAATTCTTAATATATTATTAAAAAAATTTTATATAAATAAAATAAATAATAATAAAATTATATTTAAATTTATTATTAAATATATTTATTTTATAAAAAAATTTAAAAAAATTTTTTTATATTTTTATAAATTTATTAATTAAAATATTTTATTATATCTCGATATATTAATTTTTAATTAAAGAATTATATATAAAGATTTTATTAAATAATAAATTTTTTTTTTTTAAATATTATAATTTTATTTAAATAATTATTATTAATAATATTTTTTAATTTTTATTATAATAAAGTTTTTTTAAAAAATATTTTTTTTTTAAATATAATATAAATAAAATTTTAAAATAATAATTTATATATAATTTAATATATTAATAAAAATATTAATAATTATTTAAAAATATATATTAATAATTTTATAAATCTAAAAATTATAATATATTAATTTATTATATTTATTATAAAATTAATATTAATTAAAATCTTTAATAATAAATTTTTTATATTTTTAATTCTTATATTTATTCCGTATTTTAATTTTCTTTAGATTTAATATTTAAAATAATCTTTATATTTTATTTTAAGAAATAAATTTATTAATATATTTAATTATAATTATATTAAATAAATTAATTATTCTTTAATTTCTTAAAAATAAAAATCTTAATTTTTTTTAATATCTTAATATATTTATAATTTAATTAATTATATTTTAATTTAAATTTATATTATTTCTAGATTTATTTTAATTTTTATAAATTTAAATTAAAGTAATTAAATTTATAATTTAAAATATAAAATATATTCTTAAATAAATAATTTTAATATTAATAATATTAGATTATATTAATTAATTTTTTATTATAAAAATATTATTAATATTTAATTTATTATTAATTAATAAAATATTTTTAATTTTATAATATAAATTATTTATAATAAAAAACTTTATTAATTTTAAGATTATTAAATTTTAAAATATATTTTATTTTAAATATAATATAAATTTTTAATCTAAACTTAATATTATTTTTATAATTAAGAATTAATCTTATTTTTTATTATTATAAATTATTAATTTAAAGTTATATCCCGACTTATATAAAAATTAATTTAAAAAAAAAAAAATTTTTATATTATAAGAATTAAAAAATTAATTAATATTAATGTTTAAGGATTATATAATTATATAATATATAAATATAATAAATAATATATAATTATATAATTTTTTATATTTAAAAAATTAAAATAAATTAAATTAATTAATTTTTAATAAAATAAAGAATAAAATAAGACTAAAAAATAAAGCTAGTATAAAGTCTCTTATAAACTTTTTTTTTTTAAAATAATTAAGTCATGACTATTACTCTAAAAATAATAAAATTATTATTACTAGAATTCTTAATATTTAAATAACTTAAAATATTAAAAATAAAATATTTAAGTTAATATTTATAATTTTTTTTTAAGATATATATAAAGTAGATCTTTAGATTTAAAGATAAATAAGACTAATTAATTTAATTATTTATTTAATTATTTTTAATCTTTATTAATATTATTATTCTTATAAATTTAATAATAATATTAATATTATTTATCGTTATTATATTATTTAAGAAATTATTATAAAAAAAATTAAAAAAAAGACTAGATATTTATAATATTAAAAATATTAATATTATTTATCTTTAAAAAAAAATAAAAAATATTAAGTTAAGTAAGACTAAAAAATTATAAATACTCGAGATATTAAATATTATTAAGAATAAAAAAATATTAATTATTTATTTTTAATATAAGATATAGTCTTAATTATAAAATAAAATAATAATATTTTAAATTTTTTTTTTCTTTAATTATTCCGGATATTATAAAAAAAATATTATTATAATATTATATAAATTTTATTATTATTTTTAATAATATTATATAAAAAATAAAAAAAATCTTTAATATATTAAAAATTTAATTTATAAATTTTTAAGTAAAAAAAAAATTAATTAACTTAAATAATTTTAAGATTATTATAAATTTAAAAATTATATATAATTAAACTTAAAAATATTTAATATTAATATTATATATAAATTATATAAAATAAAATTTAAAAAACTTATAAAAAGAATATATATAAATTAAAGATTATTTTAATTAAGTTTATTATAATTATTAATATAATAATAATAAAAGATTTTATATATTATATTAATTAAATATAATATTAAATAATTTAATTTTTTTTAAATTAGTTTTTATAAAATCTTAATCTTTAAAATTATAAAAATCTTTAAAATAAAGTCAAAAGACTAATAAATTAATAAAAAAAAAATAATAATAATAATTAAAGAGGTCAAGAATAATATAAAGAAAAAAATTAAAAAAAAAATAAAATTAAAATTAAAAAAGATATAAATATTTTATTAAAATAAGGAATATTTTAATTAAAAGATATTTTTATAAGAAAAAACTTTCTTTAAATTAATAAATAATTATAATATTATAAAAAAGATTTTATATATTTAAAATAAATAATTAAAAATAAAACTAGTTTATAATAATTAAAAAAAGACTAAATAAAGATAAATATTAAGACTAGATTCTATAGTTCTAATATAAGATCTTATAATAAAAATAAATATAAATATTAATTATTATTTTAAGATTAATAATATTATAATTTTATATACTTTAAAAATATAAAAATTTTCTCGAGATATAAATACAATAAATATTGGATAATTAAGATACTTAAATTAGGCGGGGATTCTTATATAAATTAAGATACTAAGGTTACTAATAATTTTCTGAGGGTATGGGACCATGTAGGGCTGTTTTTGTGTTTTGCGTTTGGCGTTTGGCGTTTTGCGCTGAGACATCTTTACCTTATCGCCTTCCGTACCAATCAGAATATGGAAATGCCACATTTACAAGCATGACGTTCTGGGGGCCTCTTGGTGAGCTAAATTGGTTCGCTTACTGACCGTTGGGAGGGCGGTGCCATAAATAACCCCGCAAACATGCATATATTGGAAGTTCGATAAGCGGGACGACTTCCCAGCTTTGCTGCCGTGTTTCATATAAGCCACGTGCGTTCCTGTCTTAGGGGAATCTTACTCACTTCAGTACCCGGTTGGTGGGCTCGTAAGTCATGAAGATCAGGCTCGCATTGAGTCACAAGCCACAAGAAAGAAGCCACAGTCCATTACCGAATTTCCCAGTGCCATAGAGGCGGGCATTAATAGCGACGAACGCCATTGCATGGTTTCTCGCAAGGCAACTCGAAAGGCAGACTGCTTCACCGTCTGATCACCTTGGAAAGACTGGCATAGGTGCCTCCTGGTTGGCTGTGACAACAATCTATCAAGAAGAGTGACCCGGTAGCAAAGGACAGCAAAGATGGCTTTTCTTTCCCAACAAACGATTGCTTTTTCGATGAAAGCAGGAACATTCATATTACTTGAGTTATACCGCTCTCCCACCATGCCGGGTACCACCCTTGACAGTTTGCCCTATACTACCAAACAATTCAAATACGACAAAGATGACGGCGGCATGGATCGTCTTGTCCACTAAGTGGGACTTCGCCAATGTTCAAGCAACGCTCAACGTTATAATCAGCGTCTTAGGAGCGCTCGGCATTTGGGCGTTTTCTCGATTTTGGTGGCAGCGTGGCAGCTCGAGAATAATATCCAAGACCAATGTTCCCCTATCAGCTCTCTTCACATTCAGCAGTCCTGGGGAAGCGTGGGACATTCTAACGCTTTTGCGAGGTCATCTATTTGAACGTCACTACTTCCCTCTCCTCGCTCAGCTGGTTGTAATCTTGCTAGTAACCGCAGCTACAACACTCGCTGGGCCGATCGCGAGATATGCTCTGAGGTCAGGGCATATGATCCAACAAAACACTATTGCGGGGCTGTCTGCCGTCAAAGGGGGTGGCTATCTTGGCAACAGTGCAAGCGCGAACGTGTTCTGGAATAACACTTTCCAGAATTTGGACCAGGCGAACTTTCCAAAAGACCAACTCTTGGACTTTTTGCCACCGAGCACCCTATCGTGGACCTATCGTGCTGATGAATGGCACCCAACTTGGCGCGTTGAATGCAATGACACGGAAGAGACACCTTTGAATATCACGGCAGACCCGAGGTACCCCATCGTCGACCCTCTCAATGCATTTCCGGCATTCCGGGATACTCTCGATCCAGCTTGGCTCAATAAATCGGCCTACCGTGTCGCAGCAGACTTCTGTGGTTGGTTCCTTTGGGGTGCCAATACGTCTGTAGCGTCACTGGGGAAAGACGTCGTTTCATTCGTACTGATATAATCAGATCCCGTGGTCGACGATCAGATGAACAAGAACCAGAACCCCATTCACCTGTCTCTCTCGACAATCCGACTTCACTCATCGTCGGTGATAATGCCTAACGGCGCCGTGAACTCAGCCCGCACCTCTTGGGCAATGAATGGAACTGTCGGGAACGCAAGTTATGTCAGGACTGAATGTATGATAACTCGAAAAGCAGTGGTTGCAGACGAAGGCAAAATAGCTTGGCCATGGACCAACGACACTGTAAGTTTCTGCAGCAGCCAATATTTAGTTGTTCAAAACGCTTGCCTCGCTCAAACAATTCAAAATAGGGAAGGACTAACTGAAATCCTAGGACTCTGTCATCAAAGCATTTGCCGACTACAATCGCTTCGCTGTAACTGAGGCATCAGTAAACAGCGAAACTGTCCCTTTGTTCAATTCCAGTGAGCTATTTCGATTTTACCAGTAAGTAACTCAGCAGAGAGTCACTTGGACTTCTCAAATACGCAGGAAAAAATATTGCAAGCCTCACTCTCTTTAATGATCGCTGACTTGCCATTCCTCCAGAGTATACCAAGTTGCCACCTCAACGGGCTGGCAGGTCCAAGCAACCAAACTCCTGAGCGTCGACTTCACCACGGTCGAACTTTCGACGGGATTCCTAGCTGTGGTGCTCCTCATTGTTATCTTCACAATCTTCGGTAGCATCCGATACACCCTGTTCTACAACCGTCACAAAGACACACTGGAAACGCTCTTTGTGCCAGATGGAACCATCGACTGGATGATCCATGCTGCAAAAGCTGCAGCGGATGCAGAGCTTGGCATAAAAGATCGCCTCCATTTCCAAAGAGCAACTTTTAGTAGGGAACCTTCAAATACGCCTGATCGACTGGCCCGTGTACAGAGCGGGGTGGCGCTGTCAGATATGAAGCCACCAAAGGCCAAATCCGGAAGGGCGAGCATTAAGAAGGGAGCAATTGTGACTGTCAAAGAGATCTCGGATGACTCTTTGGCGCCTTCTTCCTCAGCCGGGTTGGACGGAAGAGGTAGTAGCGTAACAGTGGTGACTTTGCACGGCCGCAATATGACGCTCGGCATTCCGGGAAGGCGCGTACCAATGATGCGAGCTCACCGAATGGTGTGGATCCACTTGACCGCACCGATGAGAAAACGGAGGGGGGGAAATGAACACCAAAGCAGGGTGGTGAAGTCTTCTCTTGGCTAAGTGGGGCCTTTAGAGTCACTGGATGCACAAATAATGACAGCAGATAGTGTCTAACAGATCTGAATCAAGGTCCATATCTACCGATGAACTAATCATGACTGTGGAAATGATGGAAATAGAAAATGATCTGCAACGCGCTGCTAAGAAACCCCGATTTGAACCTTATCGTAGTGCAAGCGACACGCTAGAGACATAATGCCCAAGTCACTGCACTATACTTGTTTCGAGTCGATAAGAAAAAGAGAAACCAGGTATATTAGTTAAAATTGCCAGAGACATGGAAATAAGGACAGTGTCACAGAGTGCCTCCACTCTTAAAGCAGAGGTGGTCTGTGCGTCACGCGTCACGCTTACCGCTCTTAAAGCATCACTCCTCACAAGACTCACTCTCCTCAAGTTTTAGTCACTCAATACAATTGGAATTGCTGCTTGACTTACAACCTTTGTGGTGACTCTTTTACAAGAATGATAAATGCAGATTGTAATGATTACAATACTGTAGTCAATGATGACGCTTATCCACCTGAGAGCCCTTCACATTCGTTCCAAGCATGCCCATGATCTTGCTATTCTTTTTCAGCTTTGCCGGCGCTTGTCTTTTGGGGGATGATTCTTCAACAATCTCTTGCTTTGCAGTAATCTGATGAGCTTGCTCTAGATCCATGGGGTCCATGCCTGCTGCAATACTTTCCGAATCATGAGTCTCGTCTTCAACTGGAGGTCGTACTTCAGGCTTCTGTTGAGCATCTGACCGAGGCTGAGGCTGTTCAACATTTGAGCCCAGATGCAGCTGTGGCAGCCCCCGACTTTCGATTGTTTGTACTGCTGCTGAGCGGCGTAATGGTGTCCCTTGTACTTCAATCCACATAACTAAGGTAGGTTCAATGATTGAGAAGACATCGAACTTTTCACCATCTGCATCGCCTTTCTTGAACAGTCCGGGAGATATTAAAATCTCCACTTGTTTGTCGTCTGTCGGTTCATCTTCATCGTGCGGTTCCACGCTCTTCATTGTGTTTCTATCAAACATCAATACCCCTCTCTCCTTTTCATCATCCACGGACGCTTTTCAAGTCAGTAAAACACTTCACATCAGGTTACAAGTGCATACCTAGACCACTTCCTGCCTGAGGCTTATTCTGGTTTGAACGATCTACGAATGGAAACCGGATGGACCATTGGGCACGCTGAACTCGCAGAAGCTTGGAAAATTGAACAGCCTCGTTAAAGATATTCCAGAGTTCAGTACTCATGTTTTGCTCCTGCTCTGGTTCGTTTGATGTCCATCGGGAAAGGGTTGATATAGCCTCCCGACAACGCCGCCAAAGTATATCTACCGTAGATGCGGGCAGTTCTCCCAATGTATTAGTTTTCGATAGAAGACTAGCACTGTAGGCACGCCAGTCGTTGAAATCACGAGCGGGGACAGCTATGCAATCAACAATATCAGTTATGCCACTCGATTAGAAGAATATGATTTGAAATCATGCTTACCTGCTGTAGACAACGCCCTCTCGAGGGTCCAGAGGTTTTCGGCTTTCTGGGAGTCCAGCCAAAGATCACGGGCAGAGTTGCCTGGAAACCAAGCTTCTGGCAATGTAGGAAGAAAATTCTCAATAATCACAAGTCCGATCCACCCCTGAAAGAAATACCTTCTCTTTGACTTATGCGCTAAGATTTTGGCCAAGGCTAACTCGTCACACCCCGGAACAATCAGCTCAAATTGTTTTCGAACTCCAGGATCGATCGTGGCCAAGTCGGCAGCATCTGGCCTTCCCCCTGCACCTCCCAAATAGCGAGACCAAGTTCTGACATTCTTGAAGAGTGTGTTGAATTGGATCTGGATTGTACGATCCAGTGCTTGTGGTCCAATGAAGAGCTCCTTGTCTTGCATGGCGACCCGGACTCTGGTTGCAGATGCCTTGGTTTGAAAGACAGCCTCTTGTTGTTTAGTCACTTCCGTTTCCAACGTCAATAGCTTGCCTTGCAGAGCGACTATTTCAGCTTGTGCTTCGTTCCGTTCTCTTCTGTATCTCTCCATCTTTTCCTTGGTAGACTCGTATTCATGGTTTCTGTATGTATCGTAATCGTTGTGATGATCGCTAGACTGACCGGTCTGTGACGGGAATACGATAGCTGTTACTCGCGAGAGGAAAGATTGAGATTGCCCAGGCGGGTCAGGGCGTTCAGCCTGTCTCCCTGTATCACAAGTCAGGGGGCGACCTGACTTTTTCAATACCACATACCGCTGTCAAATTCAATCGGTGCGCCAGTGCCACTCATTCCGATCTCTTGTCCCCCACGACCCCGTGCTGGGAGGGGTGGGTTACGAAGTGTCTAGCCGTTATGATGATTCATTTTCACGATAGGCAAACTGGCGAAAGAACCTCCGTCAAGATCGGAACCAGAAGTTTCTTGCTTCTCAATTGTATAAACTCTCAAAGGCTTTTTCCAACTTCAAAGTTTAGCTCGCGGCGGAAGCAGCTGAGCCAGGGCGGCGAAGTCCTCTTTCGGTCATAGAAACAATAAAAAGCATGAGTGTGCAGCAGTATCGGATCGAGATTGGAGCAGCTGAGTTGCAAAAGTCTCAGTTTCACGCCACTCAGCTTCTAGATTTCCGCATTGTTACTCAAGGAGTGTAAGGATCCGCATATTATTCGCTCTTAAAGGGGTCTTTTAGCGACAATCGATCAAAGTCCACAATTCTGCAGCGGGATAACCCGTCACATTTTTTCAGCTATCCGTTCAGCTGCGGCCAGAGCTTTGCCAGTGGCCCGTGCATTTCAAGCGAGCAAATCAGAGGGCTGAATTTATGATATTAGCGTTCTGATTTGCATTGATCATGGAGTGGCAAAGCTGGCCGCAGTCGAACGGATATGCAGCCCACGCCACTTCGAGCCGCAGTCACACAACAGGAGTACACATTATTTAATACACATCCCTGAATGACTCATAAAGTGTCAATAATTTCCGTAATGCATAATCAAACCATACATGTTTCGAATTCCCGCCCGATCGTAATCACGGCCATACTCATGATCTGATTTCTTGAATTGCTAATGTTAGTCATGGTTTGGATACTTTTGAATCATGATTAAGAGCCAAGTGAAGAGCAGTCATTTCCTTTAATTCTCCGCTTTGTCAAGTCAACCTAAATTCCAGACTCGATGTATGCTCATTTGTTCAACTTCATCGACAATCGAAAGAGATACAGAGAATTTGCTCGCGGATCCTAAGAGAATAATTCAGAAAGTAGCCCTCCATCACCGTCATCTCCAACTATCCAAGACGAAAAAAGCCCAGACATATTCATAGGAATTCCGATAAACATGCCAAGAATAGACAGCGCAGCTGGGAGAAGAGGTAACATGATACCAAGCTTGGAACTCTTTTTCTTTCTTCTCCCCATTTCAACGTCCATTTCCTGTTGGACTTCTGCTCCCACATCTGTACGGAGGCTTACCTGATCTCGTTGTGCCTGTCTTACAAGGGCCATCTCTCTTTTTTCATCCTCTTCCAGCTTTTCTCTCATGGCATTATCGCTCTCCCGGAGCTTTCGACGGAGCTCTTCGATTTCAGCAAGATCACGACGTGATTTTGAGATGAGTTCCGACAATTTGCCATTTACCAAGGCACCAGCACTTGTTTGATCTAAAGTTTTGCCCTCGTCTACCATCTGTCGCTGGATATCTAGGACAATATTTCCACTTCCTAAAAGCTGACTGACCATTGCATGAGCGGAGTCTCGATCACCATAAAATCGAGTCATGGTTGAACCATGGCTGATCATGTATGACCAAAAGTGCCCACGAAGACGATTCTCTCGGTCAGCCCCTTCAGACTCCGTGACTTTATCCCAACGTGTGGTTGCAAGTATGACATTATTTAGGCAGCCCTGACCACAAATTTCCTTGAAAATTTATAGAGTTCTAACCGATGAACCTTGATATCTGTTGTCGGTGATTCGGTGAAGATAGATGACCCCTTTCAAGTTTACGCCAAGCTTGTATTGAGCTGCCAACAGCTTTGATATTTCTGTGAGAATTTCCGTGTCGCTTCTCTCGCTATCGTCAAAGCCAGGTGTGTCAATTAGGAGGACTTTGGTTTTGCCAACCTCTATCGGAACCGCCTGGCAAACGGCAGTACCTTGAAAGCTGTTAACTACGCTGATTCAGGGTATTCTGTCATGGTTATACTTACAGGAATCCAATTGGTCGCTCTCCTCGACGACCTGGCGACCTGCCAGTTGGTTGATAAGGTAGCTTTTGCCAGACCCTGTCACCCCCATGATCAAAATCATGTTGGCATCTCCAGGTTTCGAAGTATCGGCGGTCATCTCAGCAATCCGAGAAACAAACTGTGAATCAATATGGTTGGCGATTGCAAACTGTAGACGCTTGAGCGTTAGAAGTCAACCGAAATCGTAGCCAAAAAGCGAAGGAGAAGAATGGAAAATCAAGGGATTACTCGCTTGACACCTCCCTCGAATGTAAGCAGACGAACGATAGCCACTAGCAGAGCCTCTTTTCTAGAACACCAACTTAGCCATCATCCAATCAGCGTTTCAGAATACTTACAAGTAACTAATATTGAGCTATATCCTATAACTTATACGCTATTGTCGTTAAAAGCAAAGCAAATAATATAATTATTAAACTTATATATTTAATTAAGCAGAAAATTTATAAGTAATATAACTTTATAATTATTAAAGTAAGATTTATTTTTATTATTTTATTTTTATATTAAATTTTATTAAAATATTTTTTTATTTATTTTAATTAAAAATATAAAATTAAAAATAATAAAACTATTATATATTAATTTTATTTAATATAAAGATTATTATATATATAACTTTATTATTTATAATTTATAAATTATTTTATAATATTCTTTTATTTTTATTAATATAAATTTTTAATTTAATTTCCGAAAATATTTTTTTATATTAATTAAATTAAAATATAAAATTTTATTATTTATATTTAAATATTTAAATATTCTTTTAATAATTATTATAATTTTTAAAAATAAAAAAATTTAAAATTTAATAAATAATAAAATATAATATTAAAAATATAATAATAATAAAAATTTAAACTTAATTATAAATATAATAATAAAATAAAAAAATTAAAAAGAATAATAATTTATTAATTTAGTTTAATAAATTTATTAAAAAAATTATTATAAATTACTTTAAAATTCTATAAAATTATATTATAAATAATATTTAAAAAAAAAATTTAAAAAAATAACTAAAAGTAAAATTATATATTTAAAATAATTATTATTATTTTAATAATATAAAATAATATTATAAAAAATAAAAAAAATAAAAATTTATAATATATATATTAAATAAT
>Ga0302221_10001907_pt1 | contig 13185 bp, 3 predicted proteins | sample II_Palsa_E2_1_FD_193517 | JGI IMG/M metagenome (GOLD analysis project Ga0302221, IMG submission 193517) | Peat permafrost microbial communities from Stordalen Mire near Abisko, Sweden - II_Palsa_E2_1 | ecosystem: Environmental > Terrestrial > Soil > Palsa > Peat permafrost | place: Sweden... | reverse complement strand
TTCTAAAGAACTCTTAAAATTGTATAATAAAAACTATAAATTAGACTTAGTATTAGCTAAATTACCTTTTAAGAAGCGACTAAAGAAGAAGAGGGGTCTTAGTAAGCCCCGGAAAGGCTTATAATAAGAGACGCTCTTTCTTTAGTTTTTTACACAAATAGTTTTTTTAAAGTTTTATTAAAGCTTATTAAATTAAATGCTAAACTTAAAAGTTACTTAAGATAAAGGATAAAGTATAATAAAAGTTTATTGCATATAGTCTTGCTACAAGTATCTTTATATAATTATATAGCATTTAAAGCTTAAAATTAAACGCTTAAGTACTTTAAAACGATACCCCCGATTAAGATAATATAAAAGTAAAATAGCGACAAATATGCTTAAGCACTTGCTTATCTTTATTAAAAGTAAGCGCATATTAAAGGAAGTTAGTTTTAGACCTTTATAGAGTGTTTTAGTAGGCTTATTACAATTATATATGCTTCTCGGAAGAGCTAGATCTCCGAAGTTAGCTCCTTTATTGCTAAAAGCATTGCAATATCGGTAAAAGAAGCACTTGTAACAAAATTGTCCTTTTAAGTAATAATAATGCTAATAGTTAACTTTATACCTTAAATGTATATATCTCGGTATTTTTAGACTAAGATTAGTATTATTCTTTAGAAAGTTAAGAAAACTTACTTGTAAGGCCTTTTAAAAGTTTTTACCCTTTAAGTTTTTAATGCACGAAGAGGAATTTGTTAACTTTATCTTTTGCCGGAAGTACTCGAAGTTTTAGACATTATCGGGAGCGTTATTATCAAATTTTATAATTTAACAATTATAGTTATTATTATTTTTAGCAAAAGACTCTTAATTAAGGTAATCTCGAAGCTATATAATAAAAATAGTAATAGTATCCTCTTAAGCATAGCAAGCCTTATAAAGGCGGCCGGGAATTTAGAAGTACGCGTTAGTTTACATATTAGCGCGTAAAAATGTTAAGTTTACTTTCTTGTAACTTATTTTACCCTTATTATAACGCTTGCAATTCTTCTTTTTAAGTAAAATCGAATACTTAATCTTAAAATCGATAATTATATGCTTAAAGCATTTGAGATAGCGACTTAATTAAGGCCAAGAATCGGCAAGGTCGGCCTTGCGCTTTTTAGGGGGTGCTATAATAGACCGGAAAATTGATATAAATATAATAATATAAAAGTAAAGCTTTTAATAGATTAATAATTGTGCAAATAAGTTAAAAAGGGACAAGTTATTTAGTATTATTTTTAGAAGAAGTAGGAGCACTAAACGAGAGCCTTCGAGAGCTTTTATATTTAAGGGTTTAAAGGGCTTAAAGAAATCGTTTGCATATAACAAAACTACTCTAAATTCGACGCTAATCCATTTCCGGAAGCGACTAGTACGCTTGCCCTCTAAGTGCTTACCTTCTAAGAGCCTTTTCGTCACTTCTTTTGCAGTTTAATAGTTATATGTGCAATATAAACATTAATTCTTGCTTTCCTTTAAAGATATATATTATATTTTTAAGGATTTAAGATTAATATGCAAGGAAGCAACGGGCTAAGCTATTCTTCCTGCTATTCTTTAGTTTTTAGATTAACTAATTGCGTACTCGCGTAGCTTAACGCCACGTGAGTTTCGACTAATTATATCGCGCGCTACGCGTTATTTATTTATAGCAATTATATAACGCTTATACTATACTATTACCCTTTTTAATAAGACTTATTTCGAAGACTTTAATTAAATAATCTTAAGGATAAGATCTTAGGAGGGGGTATACTTGTAATATGCGTAAAGTCGGCTATACGCGTAAAGCTAGTAATATTAGGGATTAAGTGACTTGTAAGCACTAAAACTCCCGGAGCAACATTTAGTTTATAATAAGGGAATATTCGACCCGTCTTACATCCTTATAAGCTATAGGCTTTAAGGATGTTTACTTGCACTTGCTAAAGGGGCAAAGATTAGTTTTATATTAAATATACTCTTTAAAATCTATCGAATTGTTTATATTGCCTTATTGCCTACTAATAACATCCTCACACCTTTCTTACTATTACCTTATAAACTTACTAAAAACAAGAGCAAAGGCAATAAAGAGAGTTAATATATAGCTTAAATACTAAATTACAAATAAGATTATATATTTTTAAAAGAGCCTCCTTATACGTTAGTTTCGAATTCTTTGCCCGAGTTAATAACGATTTTTAAATGAGAATAAGACATTATAGCCCCTTCTTAAGATGCTAAAGCATGCGCTACCCGGACGATATTCCTAATTTAAAAGAGAAACTTGTTAGCGTATAAACTTATAACTTCGAAAAAATAAGCATATACTTAGCAACTATTAAGATTATGCTTTGCAAAGTTGTTAAGGTTCTCGTTATTATAGTTTGCTTTCTTGCTAGCTATAATTGCATTTTAAAAAAAGATATTTTAAATCCCTTTTCTTATATTAACACTTAAAGGACTATATTAAAGCGCAAAGTGGATCTTGCTTTAAATTATATTATTAAAATCCTTAACTCGGTTAATAGTAAAGAGCATAATTCCTTAATAATATTCTAACTTGCATAAAAACACTAAGACAAGTAAGTTATAAATATAATTTATATCGCGCTTATACAAAAACACGTTAGCTTTATCGAAAAGAAGTAAAGCGTTCTAGTAATTTGTAAGCTTAAAGTAAAGCGAAAGCTACTTCTCGAGCTTTATTATATTGCTACTTAAATCCTTAATAAATATTTGCAAAACGTTAGTATAAAGAGTAGCATCTTTAAGAGGAATACCTATAGTATAAAGTAGTCTTTGCAAGTGCTTTAATAGCGCTTTAATAGTTAGCGTCTTGCTAACTTTAAGCAGTTTACTAGCACATGTATTAATAGACTTAAGAATTACAATTAAAGCTAAGTGCTATATTAGAAAAGTATAATTAAATTATAACCCTTCCTTATAATAATGTTATTAAATAAATAATTGGGTATTTGTTACAAATAAGATATTATAAGAGCTAGTATAAGATTCTTCCGCTTAAGCTTTATTGCAAAATAATTTTAAAGTAAGTTATTTTAGCTAATCTTAATAATATTATTAACTGCAAACTCTATTATATGCGATTTGATTAGCTTTATAAGCGTCTTATTACTAGACAAGATTCTTACGCTATAACTTATCATTTAAACTATATCTTAAAACAATTAAACTATAAATAATTAAATTATCTTTATCTTATATATTAATATTTATATCGTTAACCTTAACTTCGATAGCCCTTAATAATAGAAGCAAACTACTATTATTATTAAACTAGAGCTTAATAGAATTGGAATTATGCTACCGGCTATTAGCTACCTTAATTAAGCTTAGCCTTATATAATTCGGGTTAATCTTTCGGAATTAAGCCGCATCGATTATAATTTTGCTTGAGATAAACGTTGCGACTAGCTCTTTATATATTACTTAAAACGCTATACTACTATATTAGAGATACTTAACGCTCTTTAAAGAGCTGAACTTTTAATTGTATTTAATTAGCTTTACTTTAACTTAATTTACATTTTTGTGATATCATAAAGGGAAAATGTTAAGAGAATTAATAAGCTTTAAATTATAAAATTTTAAAATACTTGTATTAATAAGAACTTTACTAAACACTTTCTTATTAAAGTCGATATAATAGCCTTTAATATAAAAGTATATTACCTTATTAGATATAGTTCTCTTTTCTTTAAAGTTATATTTAATATACTTTTATTTTTTCGTCTTAGGATATATAATATAAATAAACGTGTTTAGCTTAAAAAGAGCTTAAAGCAAGTTATAAGGGATTTTGCTACTTTTAAAAAGCGGCAACAAACGAGCTTTAGTATTTATATAAGTTGCTTTAATGTGCTAAATAAGGAGGTCGAGGTGCTTTATACAAGTTAAGTCGAGAGGGTTAATGCTACTTCGGTGCAATTAAAGTTTAAGGAAATAGTAATATAAGAGATTTTACTCGACTTACATTTAAGTTAATAAATTAATTTTATATAATTAAAGAAGGAAAGCTTGCTAAAAGTTTATTTTCCTTTATATTAATTCTATAAACGCCTTTTAAAACTATCTTTAAGATATCTTGTAACTATTCTAATTTAATATTAATATAAATAGTATTAATTATTGCCTTTTTGTCTAAAATATCTTTATAAGTATATAAGCTTATTTAAAGCGAATATATTTACTAATTTAAGCATAAATAACAAATATGTATTAATCGAGTTTATTTGCTTTATTTACTAATTTTTGTAATTCCTTAATTAAGTACTTATACGCTTTTTTATCTTAGCTATATAATAAGATTATATTAGTATACTTAAATTTGTGCGGCATTAGATATATATACTTTAGTAATAGTTTTAAACTTTAGCTTAAAAGCTTAAGCTTTTAGTTCTTTAAGTTTACTAGATAGCTTAATAAGAGGGGGAAGAGGCCCTTGCTAAGTATTAAGAGACTTGAGAATATTTAAGAACTATTAGACGTATATAGTTATAACTTGTGCTAATAGCTAGTTTTCCGGAAATGCAAGACTAAAAGTTAGTAAATAAGGCTCGGTTAAAGTCGCCTTTAAAGCATCCTTAGGGGGTATATAAGAGCAAGTGCAATTTAGGGCATAATTAAAGGCTATCTTTATATTTATAATAGCTTTAACTAACTTTTAAGCGCTGCTTAAAGTATTAAAGCGCTTAAAGAGTAACAAATTCGGGCTACTCGGTAATATAAAGGATAAAGAGGTTTAAATAATCTTAGTTAATACTTTTATTATTAAAGATTCTTTATCTTATTTAAATAAACTATTAGTAAAGTTTTTGTTTATAATTTATTAAATTTATATTAATTAAGTATCTTTAAGCTTAGCGTCTTTAGATATCCTTAATAGCTTTAACTTTACTCTAATAAGCTTTAAGATAAGTTACTTTATATTATTAATAGCTTCCTCTAATAATTTCTTATATTTTAAAAGAAACAAGATAATCTCTATAAAGCTAAATTTTAGCTTTAGCACTTTAATAGTAAACTCTTTTGCTAACTACTTAACTATTTTAGCTTTTTTACGCTAACTCGTTAAAGCTTTATAAACTTTTCTATTTTCTTTTAATTAAACGTTTACTAGAAAAGTAACATTGCCTTTTATAAGGTTAAAGACAAGATAAAAGATGTTAGCTATTATTTTATTATTAATAAGCTCGAGCTTAACCTTTATATTTATATAGCTAAGTTGTATAAGTGCTTTATCGAGGCAAGTAATATAATTAGTAGTTATAATTAAGATTCGGCCTTTTTATAATATTATATTGTTAATAGTATTTAAGATAGCAAATAAGGACACCTTTTTAGAGGCAAGTTTGCGCTCTCGAGAGGGAGCTATAGCTTAGCAAAAGTCTTTAGTCTCGGCATCTCGATTTAAACTTATAGCGTTAATATCTTTTAAAAGAATTATATAGCAACTTAAAAGCTTAGCAAATAAACTCGTTAAGCTAGCTTTATTAATAGTAAAGAGGTTAAAGATATAAATATTTAAATTAAAGCGCTTAGCAATAAACTTGCTTAAACTTGATTTTTTAGTCTTTAAAGGATTATATAACAAGTAACCCTTTTAATATAAGATATTACAATTAAAATATTATCTTTAAGATGTTTAGTCAAGGAACTCTTTAATATATTTTAGTAGTTTCTCCTTTATACTCTTATTAAAAATAATTGTCTTAATATATTTTCTATTTGCTATTATAGACCTCGTCTACCGGCCGTCTTAATACTTATAAATGCAAGTTTTGTCTTAAATAAGGTTTATATACTTAATATAGCACTTGGAGAGTAGTTTTTTAAGAATTTGTAAAGATTTGCTAAAGCAAGAAATAGAAGCCTCTTCTCGGCTACTAAACTCTTTAGCTTAATATTAATGCCGGAACACAAGCAAATAGCCTTTATATTATATAAAAAAGCGTCTATTCTAAAGCATATAATATAAGGTCTTTTTATTTACATTTTTACTATTTAAAAGATTATTTCTTAAGCAGTTTAATAAAGAGGCTAAGTTAGTAGTAATAAAGGAGGAGCAAGCGTTTTTAGTAAAGCTTTAAGAAGATGTTTATAATATAAACATATTATATATATCTTTATAATATCGAAAATAAATAATTAAAGCTATTAATTGTTAAAAGGCAAAGTCTTATTTAAATAGAAGGGGTTTTTATTATAATAAGTCTTAAGCAATTCTTATAAGTATTTGCAAATATGTTTGCAATTAAAGGCAAGTAACCCCAAGAAATACAATAAAGGAATATAAATATTTAAGTTAACGGTAAAATACCTTTAAATAGTAGCAAATTTACAAGTAAACCTTAAAAATAAGAAGTTTAAAATTAAGGCTTAAGCGTCTAAGATAAGTTAAATTAATATAAAACTATTTTTAATATATCTTATTATTTTCTTGTTTTATAAGATAGTAGTAAGATGTTTTTAAATAAATAATAAATTGCTTTATATATATAATAAATAAAATATATATTAAGTAAAAAGGTTTAAAAAAGTTATTAAAGAGTTAAATGCTAAGAATATAAAAGGCAACTATATAAAAACTTTAAAGGAGTTGCATTATTATATATTTGTTTATACTAATATCTAAACTCTTAATAAAGGAAGCCGACTATCCTCGGATGCACTTGTAACTTATAAATGTAATATAATATATTAGCGCTTTAATAATTAAGATAGCTTTGCTAATATAGCAATATAAGGGAAACAAGATATTATTAAAGGAAGAGTTTATAGCGTATCGATTTTGTAGTTCTTAAAAATAGAACGTCTTTGTGTAATATCCTCTTTATTATTTGTGCTTTTAATTAGTTAAGGCAATATTGCAAAGTATTAAAGCTTATATGTAAATCTTTATCCTTAAAGCAATTAGCGGCTTACAATTAAAGTATAATATATGCCTTTAAATAATTATAATAGTTTTATTAGTTTTATTATGCAAATAACGCGAGGAGAAGTAATATATTAAAGTAAAGTATTAATAAAGTTTTACTAATATCTTTTATAGCTTATAAGCAAGACTTTAAGTCTTACTAATTTAACCTCTTTTTATATAATACCCTTATGCAAATAATGCAAAGATAAGCATATATTTGCAAGATAATATAAGAAAAATGTTAATAGGATATTAATTTATTATATAATAGTGCTTATGCAAGCTATAGCTATAGCTAAAGAAAGAGTTTATAGTATTATTTAATTTGTCTATTATCTAATATAAAAACGTTTTTACGCATATTAATATATTAAACTAATCGAAATAATTTATAAAGCAAGAGAATATTATAGTATATCTTTATTTAACGCGTTACTTTACACTTTATTTAAATGTTATGCTTTAATTACTTTATAAGCGGGAATTAAAAAGGTATTAAAGTTTCGCTAAGCTATAAACGCTAAGGCTAAGCTACAAAGATGGATAAGGGCATTAAGCTAATCGGTAAATGCAGTTTTTGTGCTTAATAATAGAGGGATTACAAGTTATAATAGCTGCGAAGATGTAAAGAATATTATAAGTTATAGTCCTTGTTAATATAAGGATTATAAGTTATAGTAGCTGCGAAGATGTAAAGAATATTACAAGTTATAGTCCCTATTAATAAAAGGATTATAAGTTATAATAAATAACTAATTTGTGCTTTTAGTAAGCTTATATAGCCTTTATACTTTCTTAGACCTTTTATATCGCGTCTTTCCCCTTTTATAATCTCAAATAGTATAACCTTCCCTCGTCTCGCTAAGCTTTATAATATACCCTATTATAAATACTACCGAAGAAGCAAAATAAAACTAATAACTTGCTAAATAAAGATTAGTTAGTAATTAGTAATACATTCCTTGTTAGCTAATATAGCTGCTTAAAATAGACTAGTATTTAGCTTAGCTTATAAGGCTAAACATTAACGGATTAGTTATTATAAAGTAATAATTGAAACAATTACGCCTTAATTCTTTATAAGCAATAATATTTTAAAACCTTCTTATACTTAACTTTATTTGTCTTTATATAATTATTAGAAATCTTTAATAATTGCACTTAATTATATTAATTATTATTTCTTAATAAAAGTAAAATATAAAAGTTTGCAAATAAAATAAAGCATTTGTCGAAGAATATAAAGATCTTATATTTTCTTATATTAAGATTATACTTAAAGAGGGCGACTAATATTATTATGTAATTATTAGTTGTTATTACCCTTTTACTTCCGAAGTTAATATACTTAAACTTGACCTTATTTTTATTTTATCTTTGCAAATTTGGCTATTATTCTTAACACAATTTTCACAAGCGCTTAAGCTATTACTTTAAGACTATTATATAAAGCGACTTAGTTTATTATATTATAATAACATTAAAGCTTTTATTAAATTAAGTAGTCTCTTGTTAAATAAGGCTAAAGTTTGCGAGATTTTAAAAGCATCTTTGCACCCTAATATCGCTTAATATCTTAAATGCATAATCGAGAATAACAAAATAATAAGCTTTTATTTTGTTAAGTATAATATAAATTTATTAAAAAGGGTAACTAAAGACTTTTGCCCTTTTGATATAAACCTCTTTTTGTAAAGTATTCGGAAGGGTATTTAGCATCTTTATAGTTTAAATCTCATTTATTATAATCTTAACCCGACTAATATCTTAATAAATAAAGATACTCCGATTATCGGGGACTTCGATTCTTGTTAATATAAAGGAGAAAAATTAAGTTTTAAGGCTAAGATTAAAGGCTAAACAAGTAAGGATTTCAAGTTTGTAAAGCCCGAGAATAATAAATATAAGCTATTAAAAATTCGAGATTTTTTATTTCAATTTTATAAGATATAAATTGTTAAATAAGATTCTTTATTTCAAGTAAAGAATACTAAAAAGTTATTAAGATTTCTTATTTAAGCTATTTTAAGGAGTATAGCTAAACTAACTTTAAAGACTAATATCTTAACTATGTCCGGCTAAATACCCTTTATATTATTACTTAAGTTTATAGTTTAAGATAAACTTAATACTTATTAACATTTTTTTATAAAGCAAATTATTATACTTACCTATTTTACTACTATTAAGCTAAGGGAAGCATATAGCTAGACAAATATTTGCAAGTCGTTAACTTATAGTTATATTCTTTATATATATATTTAAATTTATTAATATAAGTGCTTGTCTTAAAATTATAAGCATTTACTAATTCCTTAATTTTAATAAAAGCTATCTTAATAATAAGGTTAGTAGTATGTAATAGTATAAATGTAATAAGTGCGTATACTTTCCGAAAAATTAGTATCTTTGTATTTTATAGCAAAAAGATTTTATATATATATTTTATATATTTTAAAGTTAAAATAAAGTTTTTTAATCTTAGCAAATTACTCTAAATTTATACTTATAAAGGGTTACTAATTATTATATTAATTTAAAAGCTTTAGTTTACTAGACTATTTCGGGATGTGACTATAAATATTAAGTAGCTTATAAGGATATAAGTAAAAATTATATATTACTTAAGTATACGCTTTATTAATATTAAAATAAAGAATATTACAAGTTATAGTCTTTATTTATAGAAATTAGGAGTTATAATAGCGTAAATATTATAAGTTATAATCCTTATTTATAAAAATTAGGAGTTATATAATGGCGTAAATATCACAAGTTATAATCCTTACTATCTATAAGCGAGGCTAAAGCCTTAAAAACAACTTACCGAATTTAATAGACAAACTAATAAGATAACCTTAACAAGCGTAATAGCTATTTAAACTATTAAATTTAGGCAATAAAAGAGGATTTACAAATAAATAAAAATATGCAATAAATAATAAAAAAGAGCCTAATAAAGTAATATAAAGGGACAAGTAACCTTACTAGTCTTTAGAGTCTAATTTGACTAAGCAAATGGCTTATAGCTATTAAGGCTATAAGCTGTCGACGATTTGTCTTAGCTTAATTGCTTAATATATCAAGTTAAAAACTAATAACCTTATAAGAGAATGCAATTAAGTCCTTATACCCTTTAAGCGCCTTTATATTTTAATATATAACCAGACAACTAGCGCTTATAGAATCTATAATATACACTATAAAGGCCGCGAAAGAGACTCTTTTTAAGCAAGGCTTCTTAGACTAGGAGGATTTAGCAATAAAGGATAATATTATAAAAATAAAGAAGAGGGACTTCGAGTTTTTATCGGAATATAGCTTAGAATTTTGCAAATAATACGTCTTTAATATAATAAATATAACAAAAACATTTATAATATTTATTTAATGCTTTTTAGCGCGTTTTATTTATCGTGGAATCCTTCTTCGGCGACAAGACTTGCATTTTTGCATATTACTTAAGATATAAAAAATACCCGGGCCATATCTTATACTTTAAAAGAAGTAGCTTAAAAGCTAGATGGCGGGTTTTAGCAATTTATCTTTTAGCTAAAGGATTACAAGTTAGCTATTATAGTAGCTTGCACTATTATATTTTGCTTATTATAAAGGGGCTAAGATTATTGCGCAAAATATCTTTAGCTATATTAGCTAAGGTAAGCTACTAATATAAGGAGAAAGAATTTCTTAATAGTAGCTTATAAGTTTTTACTTTATAATGCAGTTGCATATATTAATATTTATTTTAAAACAATTTTCGATGCTCGAATTAGTTTCGAAATTATAAAAGGATATGTAATTATATTTAAATTTGCGACAATTGATATAATAAAGATATAGCTAAAAATAATACTTTTAAGCTTATTAAAGCTAATATAAAAGGTAAAGGATATGCAACGCAACTTAAAGAATCGAAAATTCTAAAAAATCCGAATAAACTTTGCATTTAAAAATCTTATTGCAAGTATAAACGCATAGTTATTATTACTTAAAGTATTTTGCTCCTTATATTCTTAACTATATTTTCTATTTGTGTTTATCTTATCTATAATCTAAGCTAGTTTATAATGCTATTTATAAGAGTATCAAAGCCGAAATTGTCCGGAATTGAGGTTAGTCCTTCGATAAACCCGGGATAAAAAGTTATTATTAAAATATTTAAAAAGCTATTACTAGTTACAAGTTTAATAACATTTAAAGGAGGTATAAGTGCTATAATCGATTGCGTAAAGGAGACTAGCGTATATATATCTTGTCTAATATAAGCTTAAAGAAGACATTTTAAGAGGGTTAATACTATTAATAAGCTAAAAGCTAAGCTTATCTATAATATTAACCTTATATAACTTAGCGTTTTAAACTCTTAAAGTCCTTAAGCTTACGTCTTTTACTTTGCATGCTCTTTTATTACTCCTCTTAACGCAAGAGAGACGTTTCCCCTTTACAAGATCTAGTTTATTAGCGGCTTACTTGCATAACTTATTATATATTTAATTTATATAAATAGTCTTAATTATGCTTATATTATAATACTATTACGCATGTCTTATATAGTCTTTAGCTTGTCTTAAAACGTATTAATAGCACACATATACCTCTTTATATTAAACGTTTATATTAAAGTTAAAAATCTCGCTTAAAGGAGGAAGGCAAAGGCTTATATTACTTAAAATGCCTTTAAAGCCTTTATCGGGTTTTAAATAATTTGTTTCTATTGTAATCTTTAAGAGGATAATTATATATTTTACTAGCGCAACTATTCTCTATTTTAAGCTTTTTAGCATTATCATATATATTTAAGTTATAGCTATCGCTATTTAAATCGTCGTTATTTGCTTTCGAGTAAGATTAGTATATTTTTAGCTAAGTAGACAAATATCCTTTAAAAGTTTAAAGAAAGTCAATTTTATACTTATAAGTAATTAAATACTAATTCGGTATTTGTTAAAGTAAGCACGAAATGCATTGCTTGTTAAAAAGAAAGTAAAATAAGTATATTATAGCTATATATCATTTAATATATTAAGGGCAATTAATTAAAGTCGGAAATTAGAAAGTAAAAGAAGTAAAGCACTTTAAGTAATTCTAATCTTTAAATTAATAATTTAGCTAATTAATATTTAATAAAATCTATAAAAGATAATTAGCCGAAGATGCCCTTATAACAAATATAGCAAGATCTTAACTTATTTAAACGCTTTGCAACTTTGCTAAAAGTTAACCTTTTACCTTAATTGATATCTCTTTTTATACAATAGCACTTCTTATTTATATATCTTAAAAAAATATTAATAATATTAAAGTTGCGCATTATTTACTTTATTAACTAAAAATATAGCTCTTTGCAAAACATACTATAGCGAGGGTATTTAAGGAAGCAAATGCCTTATATATAGCGCGAAGGGCTAAGCATTAAGGATTAAGCAAAGGGTTAAGCACTATTAAGAGGTAAACAAATTTAAGGTTTAAATACTTGGCCTTATATTATTTATCGGGAGTGCTTAGTTAACTATTTTCAAGTAAAGAAAGGGATTTAGCTAAATATTTTAAAATTATTAAAACTTGTCGCTTTTTTCTTTCTCTCTTTTATAGTAGCAAAAGCTATTACCTTAGAAAGCTAAGAAGGTGCTTGTGACAAACGTTTAAGCTTATATAAGTCGCGCTAAGCCGATAAAAGCTAACCTTTGCTCGATAGTAAAAGTGACATGTAAGACGAAAAAGGGACTTTGCAAGTAGTAAGGCTCGATGCTATTTAATTTGCTTAGTAGTCCGATATTAGACTAAATATATACTAGTCCACTTTAAGCTTTAATCTTTTAAATAGCAAAAAGTGGCCCACGTGTTAACATTATCCCTTTATCTAGTAAGACATTATCCGCGCTAGCAAGGGGGATATAGCTACACGCAAGCCTTACTTTAATTTACTTAGCCTTGCATAGCTTGCGTGCAACTATACCCCTTTGCTAGCGCGGACAATGTCTCACCGGATAAAGGGATATGCATGTGACTCGGCTACTTGTTCTAGTATCTTATTGCATTAGCTCGACAATACGTTATAAACAAATGGCCTCGCTTAATTATAATCTCTTGTTTGCAACTTAAGAGGTCGATGAGAATACAGTAATAGGCGAAATCGGCTTCAGTCCAAAAATTAATAATTTTAAAAACATAACTCTCGCTTCTGGACACACTAGCTCTATTATAGCTAGCAGCATTTTAAATCCTGC
>Ga0302221_10001906_pt1 | contig 13186 bp, 4 predicted proteins | sample II_Palsa_E2_1_FD_193517 | JGI IMG/M metagenome (GOLD analysis project Ga0302221, IMG submission 193517) | Peat permafrost microbial communities from Stordalen Mire near Abisko, Sweden - II_Palsa_E2_1 | ecosystem: Environmental > Terrestrial > Soil > Palsa > Peat permafrost | place: Sweden... | reverse complement strand
CTTTTTTTAATTTATAATCTTTATTTTTTTTTTTTTTATAATCTTTTTATTTTTTTTATTTTATTATTATTATTATTATTTTATTTTTTTTATTAAATCTTTTTTATTTTTTTTATTTTATTTTTTATTTTTTTTAAATCTTTTATTTTTTTATATTTTTTTTTTATTTATTATTTATATTATTTATTTTTAATTTATTATTACTTTAAAATTTAAAATTTATATATTTATATATTTAAAATCTTTTAAAAATTTATTATTAAAATTAATATTATTTTTTTTAATATATAATTATAATTTTAATTCTTTTTTTAATTATTTTATTAATATTTTTATATATTTAATTTTTATTTATATTTTTTTTTTTAAACTTTATTTATTAAAAAATTAAAAATTTATATTTTTATTTATTTAAAATTATTTAAAAAATATTCTTTAATATTAATATTATTTTTTTAATTTATAATTATAAATTTAATTTATTTAATTATAATTATATTTATATTTTATACTTTATTATATTTATTTTTAATTTTTATTCCCGATTTTTAATTATTATTATTATAAAATTATAAATTTATATATTTATTTATTTAAAATTATTTAAAAAATATTTTTTAAAATTAATATTATTTTTTTAATTTATAATTATAAATTTAATTTATTTAATTATAATTATATTTATATCTTTTATTTAATTATATTTATTTTTTATTTTTATTTTTAATTTTTATTATTATAAAATTTTAAATTTATATATTTATTTATTTAAAATTATTTTTTTAATTTATAATTATAAATTTAATTTATTTAATTATAATTATATTTATATCTTATATTTTATTATACTTATTCTTAATTTTTATTCTTAATTCTTAATTATAAATCTATATATTTATTTATTTAAAATTACTTAAAAAATATTTTTTAAAATTAATATAATTCCTTTAATTTATAATTATAAATTTAATTTATTTAATTATAATTATATTTATACTTTATATTTTATTATATTTATTTATTATATTTATTTTTTATTTTTAATTATCGTTATTATAAAATTATTATTTATATATTTTTTTACTTAAAATTATTTAAAAAATATTTTTTAAAATTAATATTATTTTTTTAATTTATAATTATAAATTTAATTCTCGTTTTTATAATTTTATTTATATTTAATATTTTTAAATATTTACTTTAAATATATATTTTATTTTTTAAATTATATTTACTTTAAAAATTATAAATTTATATATTTATATATTAAATTTTTTTTATAAAATTTTTTTAAATATATTATTTTTTTTATATATTATAATTATTAATTTAATATATAAATCTAAATCTTTTATTGCTTTTTTAATTCTAATATCGTTATTTTTTACTTATATTTTATTCCTTAATTATTAATTATTATAAATTTTTTATTTATTTATTTTTTTATTTAAATTTTATTATTTATTTATTTATATAATCTATCGCGTTCTTTTTTAAAATCCTCCCCTTCTTTAAATCTTTAATCCTAATCCTTTTAATATTTTTTAATTTTAATTTAAATTAATTATATAATCTTAATTTTAATTCCTATTATTTATATTATTAAATATATAAAAATATATTAATAATTTATTTAAATTACTTTAATTTTAATTTTAATTATATTTATATATAAAAACTTATATTATTTTTTTATTATTTATTTTTAAATCTTTTTTAAATTTCTTTTTAATATTTAAAAATAAATTTTTTTTTTTTTTTTTTTTAATAAACTTTAAATTATTTAATTAAATTTTATAAATTATTATTTTATTAATAAAGACTTTTTTTTATAATATTATATATAATAGTTTATTTCTTTATTTTTAAAATAACTTATTTTTTATTTTTAAAATAAATTATTTCTTAATTTTTAAATTAATATATTTCTTAATCTTTAAATTAATATATTTTTTAATTTTTAAAATAATTTATTTTTTTATTTTTAAATCGACTTATTCTTTAAACCTTAAATTAATTTATTCTTTTATACTTAAATTAATTTAATCTTTAATTTATATATTTTTATTATAATACTTTAATTAATTTTATTTTTATATTTTATTTTAATTTTATTCTTTTTTTTTTAATCTTTTAATTTAATTATTAATTTATAAAATACTTATAATAAAATATTAACTTTAATTAATCCTTAAATTATTTTTTACTTAAATTATTTTAATATTCTTTTTTTAATTTTAACTTTTTTATTTATTTTTAATTTTTTATTAATTTCTTAAATCCCTTTAGTTTTTATTTATAATTAAATTATTTTCTTAATGACTTTTAATAATTTAATTATTATAATCATTATTATTATTAATTATATAATCTTAATATATTAATATATTTCTTTTAAAATTTATTAAAACTTTTAATTTCTTTTTTAAATTTTTTTTTATTATATATATATTTATTATAAAATATTATAATTATAATAATTAATATATTTTTAAAATTAAATATTTTATAATATCCTGATTTCTTAAATAATTAATTCTTGCTTAAAATTAATATATACTTTTAATATATATTAAAAATTTATAATATTATTTATATATTTATAAACAAAATATAATAAATATTTATTAATTTATTAATTTAAATAATTTTTTAAATCTTATATTATTTAATTAATTTATTAAATCTAAGCTTAAAACTATAATTATTATTATTAATATTAATTTTATTATAATTAAAACTTAATTTATTCTTTTAAATTAATTTAATTATTTATAAATCTTTAATTAAAATTTAATATATTACTTTAAGATTATTTTAATAATAAATTAAAGTATAATTTATTATTATTATTAAATTTATTATTAATAATTATAAAGAATAATATATTATTATTAAATATATAAATATTATTATTTATTTATTAATTTTATTTATTTTACTTAATTTATTCTTTATAAATATATACTTATTATTAAGTTTCTAATTTATTTATTATAATATTATTCTCTTAATATATATTATAATATTCCTCTTTATCTTTATATCTTACACGATTAATTTATTTATTTATTTCTTAGTTTAAATAAATCTATTAATATATAACCCCGCTTATAAATCATTTAATCTTTTATTATTTAATTTATTACTTTTTTTTAATTATTATAAAAATATAAAACTTAGTTAATTATTATTATATTTACTTATATACTTTTTATAATATTTTTTATTTTTTAATAAATATTAAAATAATAACTTTATTTTTTTATTTATCTTACTTAATATAATTATTCTCTTAGTTATAACTCTATATTTAATAAATGGACTTAATGTAAATAATGACTTATATATCTAGTTAATTAATATTTAATCTAAATATATTAATAATAATAATAATTTATTTATTTATATTTTTTTATATCTTCCGGATCTTGTTTTTAATAATTATATTATTAATATTTTAATAATATATATAATAATCTAATATTTTATTTATTTTTTAAATAATAATAATATTATTATTATATATAATAATCTTAACTAAGACTAAATATTTCTTTAATTTATTATTTATTAACCGATAAATAATTATAATATCTTTTTTCTTAAACTTATTTTTTTTATATTTAATAATAAAATATATAATATTAAAATAATTAATAATTAATTAAAATATTTAAATATTATTTACTTTAATCCTTATTATACTTATAAACTTAAGCTTAATATATAATAATAATATAATTATTAAATAAATTATTTATATTCTCCTTTTTATTAATATATTTAATTATTATATTTAAAGTTAAAACTCGATTATATTATTTAATATTATATAATATTTATTAAATATAATTTAATCTAATTAATATAATTCTTATAATTAATCCAAAAATATATTAAATATTTTATTAATAATTAACTCCAGTATAATAATAATAATTTAATTAAAAAAATAATACTATTAAATATTTTATTTAATACACAAAATACTAATTTATTAATATTATTTTATTATATAATCTTATAATAAAATTAATAAACTAATAATTATAATTATCCTAAAATTTATACTCTTAATTAATAACTAAAATAATAATATTTTTTTAATCCCGATATTTATTATAATTATAATAAGATTCCGGTACTTTATAATAACTTATAATATAAATTTTTATAATTTATAAAATTATACTTTATTCTTTAATATCTTCTCTAACTTAATATAAATATTCATTTTTTATAATCACTTCTATTAAATTAATTAAATATCTTATATCTCTTTTTTATATATTTAATACTTTTTTTTAGTTCTCTTGCTTATCTTAATTCCCTAATATATAGACAAGAATTTTAAAAAATAATATTATATATAACTAATTTATTAAAACTTCTTTTACTAGCTAATAATAAAATTATTATCTTTTATTAACTCTTAAATATAAATTATATTAATAATATAAATCTTATAACCGACTTATAAATCTTATAAATTATCCTTATCGATATTATTCTTATCCTAATTTTTATTTTTATTTAATATATTCTTTTTTTCCTTAAATTAATTCTTATAATAATATTATTAAAATATAATAATAATAATCTAGCAATAATTACTAATGTTTAATCTCTTAATCTTTATTTATTATATATTCGCTTACTTTAAAATATATTATATTCTCTCGGATATCCACGAACAAGACTATCATTAAGTTAATAATCTTTCTTAACTACTTTATTCCTTATCCTTACTCTTATTTCTTAACTCCTCCCTCCCCCTCTCCTCAAGAATTTTATTTATCCTTTACTGTCGTTACTTTAAACCCATCTATTATTAATACTTTTTCTTTTAATCATCTCTTTATAAAAACAAATTATTACTTAGTTTCTTACTTATATAAAACTATAACTTTTCCCAAAATAATAAAACTAACTATAAAAAATATACTAATAATTCCTTTACTTCTTATAATAAATATCGATAAATAATCTTAATATTTTTATTATTCTAATATTCTTTATAATATATAACTATAAATATAATTAAATCTTTCTTAATAAAAATATTTTTTATTTCTTTATATATTGTATTCTTTTATTATATTCTTAATAACTTAAAGACTTTAATTAATTAATTATTATATAAATATATTAAAATCTATAATAATTTTTAAAATCACTTTATATAATACTAATATATAACTATAGCTCCCTACTTCATTATTCCCGTATTTATAAACTATTCTCTTAACTCCTCCTCCTTATATATTCACTTATATAACTATTATTATTTATATATAATAAATTAATTCCACTCGTTATTTAAAAATAATTACTTAACTTTTATTTCGGACAATTAGTCTATTATCTTGTCTTAATAAATTACTAATATTTATTTTTTATTCACCTCTTCGTCTTTATTTATCTTAATTCTTATTAATTTCTTAAATAATTTTACTTGTACTTTCCTAATTAATTTATAAATTATCCTCTAAAATTAATCTATATTAAACCGGATCTTAAAATATAAAATATTATTTTTAATCTATTAAATCTTTTTCTTAATTATAATAATATACTAGATCTTAAAATCATATAATTAATTATAATATAATTATTATATAAACTTAAAATCTTAATTATTATAAGTTATAATTATAAATATATAAACTAAATATTATATTAATATATAATAATTATTTACTTTATTTTAAATTTATTTTATATTTAATTTATAACTTTTATACTATATAATAACTTTTTATTACTACTCGTATATTTTTTAAACTATTATTAATTAAGTTAATTTAATCATAACTAAATATTTAAATATATAATCCTTAATATTTAATTATTTATTATTCTCTTATATACTTAAAATAATTAATTCATTAATTAATATACTTTTATACTTATTATCTTATAATAATTAATTTAATAATATAATTTATAATCATAAAATTTATTTTTAAATCTAGTTTATTTACTTAATCTTTTTAATTAATTCTTTCTTCTTCTCCTTTATCTTTTTTTTTATATTTCTTTTTTTATTATATAAATTCCTTAATATTTATTTATATATTATTAATAATTATTTATTATTTTTTTATTAACTTATATATTAATTATTTCTTTAACTTTAAATACTTAAACCAAAATATATAATATAATAATTACTTATATATCTTTATATATATTTTTATTATAATAATATTTATTTAATTATTAAATAATATTTAAATATTTTTATTTATTTTCTTTTAATTAATCTTAAATAATATTTTTAATTTTATAATTATTTATATATAATAATATTATATATCTTAAATTAATTAATTAAATATTTTATATAATATATCTAACTTTAACTTATTATCTTTAACTAATATAATAAATATCTATAACTCCTTTAAATCTAATATTCTTAAATACTTAATTTATCCCACGTGACATAATTATAAACTAAGCTCCTAGGATTCCTTAAGCTCGATAATCTAGTAGCGTGCTTTTTTTTTTACTTGCTGCATGACTTACTTTAATATTATCTTAATAATATCTAAATTAATGTCGCTAGACAGAATAACTGGATTAAATTCTATTTCTTAAATCTTAAAAAACTAAGCTTTTAGTTTATAGACAAAAAAATACTAGTAATAAACCTTAGTCCACTATAGTACTTATACTTCCTTTTTTATCTTTAGCTAGTCTTTTTTTTAAAAATTCTTTTATTAATATATTTAACGATAATATTCTTAGATTATTTATTAATAATAACTAATATATTAATATAGTTTTTTAATTTTATTAAGTAATTAATACTTCTTGCTATTTATCCTAAACTCTTATAATATTAAAATAAAAAGATTATTTATTAAAGAAAAAACTAATTTATTTAAATCTAATTTATTAGTTATTAAATCTTAAATTTTTTAAATTTTTTAAATAATTAATTCTTTATTTTCTTTAATTATATTATATATATTTTTATTTTATAAATAAGTATTAATATTATTGAATAATATAGTATATTTATATTTAATATATATGACTATTTTATACTCTAGTAAATATATAAATGGATTTATAATAATAATTTTAATTAAATAAATTAAATATATATTTTTATTTATTTTAACTTTATTTTTCTTTTTTATGTATTGTCCTATACGTTTAAATCTATGCTCTGAACTTATGCATGTAATGGCTAGCTATAATTTTTGATTTTATATTTTTATATTTTTATATTTATTTATATTTAATCTTAAGGATTTTGCTTACCTAGCCTATATACCCGCTCTCCCCCATTAAAAATTAATCTACTGAATCGAATCCTTGATAAATGACCCTATAACGGGCTTTAAGTAATATATTTAACTAGGTTGGTATCGTATATGCCTGGGCTAACTTATACTCGAATTTGAGCCGCATCCGAGCTTATTTGGACGTAACCCTAATAAATGAAGTTGGCTAAATAAAGTTGGCTCGCTCGGCAATTCTACGCTAAACAGTTGTATGGGGAATTAAATACAGTTGACTCAACTTCATTTTTGCATTATGGATAGGCGACCACCTGGCAATTGTCCAAAAAAAAGTCTTCGCGTTTGCTTCTTTGGGAGCACGAGGACGACCACACGGCTTCTTACCGCAGACAGGTAGAAGGGAGGGCCACGAGGAGAGCATCCAGCCTCGAAACCTCGTAATGCTCGCAGCGTCGCAGCCAGCAATGGATCCTCTCACAGCTCTGTCGGTTGCAGGAAATGTAATACAGTTCGTAGACTTTGCCTCGAAAATAGTTTCAGGGACGCGGGAGCTCTACGAAGGTGGCCGGCTCGCAGTGCGCTATCAAACCCAAAAGGCTATCGAAGATCTCTCCAAATTCAGCACAGAGATGTCCACTTCGATCCAAAACGACGGAACTACTCGAGTGCTTACCGCCAATGAGATTGAGCTGGAGAAGCTCTGCTCGGAATGTTCAGTTCTTGCTGATAAGATGGTTGACGAGCTGAAAAGCTTTGAACGTGTTGGAGGCTTCGACCGAAAGAAAAAAGAGTGGTCTTTTGATGGAATAAAGCCTGTCCTCAGAGAAGTAGAGGTACTTTGGTCTAGCGTAGGCCAAGTTCTCAAAAGCTTGTGGTCGGCGAAAGATTTGGAAGAGTTGGAGAAGAATCTTAGCCGATATCGAGACTCGATGAATACTCGTATGTTGGGCTCTTTGCGGTATGTGACAAGTGAAGATTTTTGAAAGTAGCTAATATTTCTTTGTTTATAGGGAGAGAGTGGACCAAGTATTGAGAACACAATGCAGTCAAACCTCCGAGATCAATGATCATACGTCCCAGCTATTGGAGAGCACATTTCGTAATATGCACGCTATGTTAAATAGAGACTTGCAAGCACAAACAAGGGTGCTTCGTTATCTCATTTACAATTCTGGAAGGATCCAACCATCTGACAGACAAGGCGATTCGGATGACGACGAAAGTTGGTTCAGTTCCAGAGCTCAAGTCCTCGTCAACATTGTCCGGAGAGAGATGGCGTTACAAGAACGAGCTGTGAAAGCAGTACTTGAAAGCCTTCGCTTTCCGACAATTACTGAGCGTTACGAAGCAATTACTGAAGCCCACAAGAAGACTTTCGAGTGGATATTCCAACCTATGGTCGACGAAGAAGATCCGAATGGCGTTCAATGGAATGACTTTGTCGAATGGCTTCGTGAAGGACAAGGTATTTACTGGATCAATGGCAAGGCCGCTTCAGGAAAATCCACATTAATGAAATTCATATACGACAATCCGAAAACGAGAGAGAATCTTGTCCACTGGGCTGGAGGAAAACCTTTGCATATCGCGAAGTTTTTCTTTTGGTGGGCAGGGACAAAGATACAGAAGTCGCAGGATGGATTATTGAGATCCCTGCTCTATGAAACTTTAAGAGAGATGCCGCAACTTGCTCCGCTTGTCTTACCAACGGAGTATGCCATGACATTTGCTCGTGAAGCATTTATTTCGGAATCTCCACATGTGAGCTTCTGCACTCTCGCATTTCCCCCCGACCTAATCTAATACTGAGCAGTCATATATTTGGTCCACATCTTCCCTCTCAGAAACTTTCAAATCCCTCGTCTCGCAACACGAAATGCCTATGAAGCTTTGTCTGTTCATTGATGGTCTAGATGAATACGATGGTCTAGAAGTCGATATCGCAAGGCTCTTCAAGGAAATCGTCTTATCGCCTCACGTGAAAGTGTGCATTAGCAGCCGGCCTCATATCCCATTTGAGGACGCGTTTTCTACTCGGCCACGACTTCGGTTGCAAGACTTAACACACAAAGATCTCGATATATATATTGAAGATCGTCTAGTACATGATGAGATGATGGTATCACTCGCAGCACGAGAGCCTAAGCAATGTCAAAAACTTGTGCGAGAGATTGCAGATGAAGCCCAGGGTGTCTTTTTATGGGTAGTGCTTGTGGTAAGAGCTTTGATCAATGGCCTTAGCAAGCATGATGGAGCTTCGGAGTTGCAACTAAGACTAAAAGCCCTCCCTAAGGATTTGGACCAGCTTTATGAGCTCATGATCCTCAAGGTTGACGATATCTACAAAGAAGAGGCATCGAGGCTGTTTCAACTTGTGGACAAAGCAACTGAAGAGCCGGGTGACTGGAGACCTGCCGAGCTCCTTTCAGTATACACACTCTATCTCGCAAACAAGCAGTCTATCAACCTCACTCATGAATTAAAGCAAAGCCGCGCGACTGAACAGGAGGTTCTACAGTCTTGCAAGAGCCTAGATATTGCGTTGAAGGCCAGATGCGGAGGTCTACTGGAAATCCAATACGGAAAGTTGAAGACCGCAGCTCCACAGCCTATGATGAAAGTTGCATATCTGCATCGAACTGTTCGGGACTTTATTCTGACCGGGGCAAACTGGGAAGCGTTATTGAAAGGAGCCGGTGGAGGACCTACCAGGGACACGTTCAATCCCAATGTCGCGATACTGAAATCGATGATACTCCAAATCAAAGATTGCGAATGCTCTACCGCGCATGGGCTCATTGATCATTCTTTCACCTTTATCCACAGGATTGACAACGATAAATCTGTGCCCATTGCGGAGTTTGAGGAGCTTGTCGACACATTTTCCAGCGTAGCCGGGGCTGCTCGGTATGTTGATTTGTCGGCAGATCACAAGACATTAACTCAAGTGGAACATCTAATGCACCTACTCCAAAAGCACGGGAGGAATCCAAATGAGCCCCTGAATGGAGTCAGCGCCTGGCAAGGTGCTCTATCTTATGTAGCTTCTAATTACGAAGCGGCACCAGTATCCGAGCTATTACCTTGGGGACTTGTTATCAAAGGTTTCCTGGAGAATGGGGCTGATCCTGATGCGCACTGCAAAGGGCCCGGTGGGAAGTGGTGCTCGGCCTCTGAAGTCATCGCCAAGGCATTTCAAGATGTTCGCTCGAGCAGTCCTGCAAATAGTTACTACCTGGAACGACTTCGGGCACAGGCTGTCAGATATGAGGACAGCAAGACTAAGTTACTGAAGGCTCAAGCATGCTCACCAGGGGTTCTTCCAGCTTTAGGAACTACGCAAACTTCTGGAGGTAAAAAGAAGCGTCAGCAGCTGTGGAGCGTCTTTGGAAAGCTTAAAGATAATTTGTTCGACAAGGACTCAAACATGACGAGGAACTCATCATTGAGGGGAATAAGTAATAAACTAGCGAGTGGTGAAATGAAAAGGATATAAGCTTTATTTAAGTCTATTACAGGTCTGTGTTAAGGTATAAACGAGGGTGGCTATATAAGACTAATAAATTATATATTTTTAATTTTAACTTTTATTAATATAATTAAATAATTTAATTAAAAAAAAATCTAAATAAAATAATAATATTATAAATAAAGTATTTTTTTTTAAAAAAAAAATAAATATTAATTAAAGTTTAAAATTATATAATTATTTAATAATTTTTTTTTAAAATAAATATATTTTAATATTAAATTATTAAATTTATTAATTTTATATTCTATTATTATTTTTTTTAATATATAAATAAAATTAAAAAATAATTAAATAATTATATTTATTTATAAAAATAAAAATATATTTAAAAAATAATTTATATATATTATTAAAACTAAATTTAAATAATTATAAATTTTAATTTAAAATAACTTTTGTGTACTAGAATCGTACTCATCTACCACGTCAGTCTCCAAAACCTCGCTTCTTCCTAAACAACGGAAATGGTATAGTTCTGGCCGTCAAAGCTTTCATACTCGAATTAGTCGTGGTTCTTATGCTGAGGTGACTCAAGAAGGTAAGATATTGCAGACCTTCCGATGCGAGCAATCTCGTACTTCTCTGCTTGGTCGTCCTGGTCGTCGGCCACACTCAAGCGTCCACGATATTTGCGACTAATGGGTGATGAACTTGGGGTAAGCCAGTCGGTCCATACGCCTATTCTACGGAACTGACCGCGGGCCTTACCAGTTGGCTCAAGTATAAGGGAGTAGACATCATCATTGTCTCCTCCTCGAGATATTGGCATAAGATGCATGTTCGACCCGTGGATACCAAGGTCAAAGTCCCTTGCCATGAAGAGGAATACGAGACCATCTAGCTCTCCTCTGACCGACCCCTGTGGACCTGCACTTCCAGGCATGAGTTTGATTGAAAACAGAAGCCCACACAATCGCAAAGACCCGCTAAGTACTTGTCCAGTCCGATCAGCTGTCGCATAGACTAATACGCATTCGATCATCTTGGTGAAAATGGTTTCTGTACTCTTTCGTCCTGGAGGATTGCTCTTCTTCCAGATTCGCTCCCCGTCGACACTCGCCCATGACCAGGAAGGTGCACGATAACTGCCTAGCTGACGGCACGGCTGCGCAAACATCGGATATTCCCAGCACAGCTCTTTGATAATTGTCCTTTTCGAATGCCCTGCTAGATAGACATCATCAAGAAGATACTCGAACCTCTTTGCCACACCAGAAATAGCGACGAGTTTGTCGGTTGCATATGTGAGATCACACGCAGTGTATGCCATGATGGTGTCGTACCAGAGCTTCAATAGTCGTTTTCGAGTCTTGCGAAGCTTTCGCTTGCTCTTCGATCGAATTGCTTTTTCGGACGGCTGGTGCACCATGATTCGACTTCTCGGGAACTGGGACTGAGTATCGAGCAATTCAAAGGGAATGCCATCAGCATATGTCTCTGAAGCTAACAGTCGATTGCATTCCCACCAAAGCTGATGGTGAAACAAATAGAGGATTCTTGGCGCTAGGAGCAACTCTTGAATGATCCAGCCTCTTCGCATTATAGGGGCAGAAAAAAACTCATGGTCCATGATGCCTCTAGGATATAGCTTGTATGGAGACTTTGCTGTCCCATTCCTAGCATTCAGCCAGACGATCGGCGTTGATCGTGCTTGGACACGGCTCAGCTTCAGGCTACTTTCCAATGGCGATGTCGCGTCCGCAGCTGCAATGTTAAGGGCCGAGCCCCCATAGATAGCTCCCATCTGCGGCGCTTCCTGCTGCCAATCCTGAAGAGAGTCTTACAGAATACAAAGACAGTCGATCCAGATGTAACCGATGCTGATAGACCGACAGATAGTAATGGCTTCTTGAAAGGTCTTCGGCAGGTCGACGATCTCAATGCCTGCTTCGAGCATCGCACCACTTGCAGCTGTCAATTTTATGAATTCCACTTTACCCCAGCAGTAACTCAAGGTGGCATATGGTGCCCCGTTCTGCACAGCTCTATCGTCTTTCGAGAGTACAACGCTACAGCCTCCTGAAGCGCCCAATCGCAGAAGACGTCTAGGCCGCCAGGACTCTTTAATACTCGACGCTCGTCTGCACTCCTCGTGCTGTCCTAAGCATTCATTATACCATTCTCTAGATTGAGAAACCGACTGTGCTAGACATAACGGGAGAGCCTGTCTGGGTGTGGAGATTGCTGGTGCTATCGATTTCCTAAGAACTTGTCTTCCCGAACGACCACTTGAACGAGCACTTGGTCTTAGAGCCTCTTCATTCCTATAGAGTCCGAAGCCACCAACATACCCGCGCTCTTTGCTATTTTCTGTGTCGATCAGGTTAAAGGCGAGTTCTTTATAATTGTCGTCATACGTGTCGATCCAATAAACCAACACGCCGATATGATTGTC
>Ga0302221_10001904_pt1 | contig 13190 bp, 14 predicted proteins | sample II_Palsa_E2_1_FD_193517 | JGI IMG/M metagenome (GOLD analysis project Ga0302221, IMG submission 193517) | Peat permafrost microbial communities from Stordalen Mire near Abisko, Sweden - II_Palsa_E2_1 | ecosystem: Environmental > Terrestrial > Soil > Palsa > Peat permafrost | place: Sweden... | reverse complement strand
TCCACTGGACGAAGTAAGCCACCGCCTGTCCCAGAGCGAGTTTCAGCCCGATGTTCAGGTTCACGTAGTTGTGCAGCACAAATGCGCAAACCACGAAAATGCCAATGAGAACGCCGAAGCGCGCACCTTCCGTAGGGCCCGATCCGCCCGGATGTATCATTGCGAAAATTATGGCGTCCACCAGGATCGCCATGAAAGTTGCAAAGATTCCAATCGGCATAACCGTCTTCATTTCTTCTTTAGGTCGGAATACCGCTGGGTACTTGTGGCCTTCTTTGATAAGACCTGGCACCAGCCAAAACACTAAGAAACCAAAGGCAAAAGACGCGACCGTGCCACCAAGCGCCGCCAGCGCGAGACGCGCATAGTTCATTCGCACTCCTTTATAAATTGCGGATCAAAATCCCAGCCCGTTCGGCAGGACTGGTTTGCCCAAAGAATAATGATTTCGCTAGGGCGATATATAGAGACTCCTCTTTGCATTAGACTTCGAATATTGCTCATTAATTAAGGCTCCCCGTGCCTCATTTCCGCGAAACCTGGTTTAACCCGCCCGAAATTTAGCGGGGGCCGCCGGCGCTGCGATCACTCCTCCTTTGGCTTTGAAGGTTCCCATAACTCAATACGGTTGCCGTCCGGGTCGGTAATCCACGCGAACCGTCCGAAGTCGCAGTCTTCGCGGTGGGGATCGATTTCGATTCCTGATTTCTTCAGGTCTTCGAGCAGCGCGTCGAGATTGTCGACGCGGTAGTTGACCATGAAACCGGCTTTGCTCGCGCCCAAATGTTTCGTCGTCTGGGGGAAGATGCACCACGCAGTCTCGGCTTCGGGACCGGGCTCGGTACCGTCTGCTGCCTGCGGTTCGCGCCAGTGAAACGATGCTCCCTGACCATGCGGTTCGCGCTGGATGCCGAGATGCTTCTCATACCAGTCATAGAGCTGCGACGGGTTCTCTGATTTGAAAAAAATTCCACCAATGCCGGTTACGCGCTTCATGAGCCTCCTTCACCTGATTTCACGCGCCCGAGTGTAGCGGAGGACGCAAACCTTGTCGTCACCCTTTTGGGTGATTCTGCATTCCAGGACGAAAAATCACCTTTTCGGGTGGGGCGCTTCCGGGCAGGCAAACGTCTCACGGGATCAGCCGGGCGGTCTTGCCGATCTGCACCGCCTGGGTGCGCCGCTTGGCGCCCAGCTTGTCAAACAGCCGGCTCGAATGCGTCTTCACCGTGTTTTCGCTGACGAATAGCTGCCCGGCAATCTCCCGGTTGCTCAACCCCGTGGCGATGAGCCCAAGAATCTCCATCTCGCGCGGTGTAATCCCGAGCTGGCTCACGCGCGTCTCGTCGGCGACAAACGGTCCCATGGGCTGGACCGGGGCCTGCGCCGGGACTTCCTTGATGATCACTGCCGGCTTCTTTCTCGTGAGTGTCTGCCCGAGCCAGATGCCCAGACCGGCAAACAGGGCGGCGACCAGGGCGCCGTAAATCTCCACAGAATGCTCGACGACCAGGAAGCGGTACTCCGTCAGCTTCAGGACCGCGATGAGCAGGCCGCCAGCCACGCCGTAGAGCAGGATGTCGCGCACCGCGCGGCGACGCGAACTCGGGGTGGATTCTCTCGTCATGGTCACGGCAGGCCATGATATCTGAAGACTGCAACCTTGGGGAGCACCCGCCTCCCATAACCGGGCACACGTAATGGATCCCCTGCGACAGGACTTCTTCGATCCCACTGCCTCGCGGCAAGGATTCCGGTCGGATCACGGGCCATCCGGCAACTACCAGTTTCGCGCGAACATGAGCGCACTCCTACGCCCATGCCCAGGTGCGGCAGGCGAAGTTGTCCAACGCGCTGACTAAAAGCAAGGCGGTGTAGCGGGTGGCCAGACGTGAGCCGCTAGGATGAATTGGGGTGCCGGACCCTTTCGGTCTATAAAGGGCCCGGCTTTTGACTTTACTTTGCGACTTTGCGGCCAAATGGCTTCTTTGGCAGGCCGTTATTTCGGGTCCTCCGAATCCTTAGAAGTTTGCTATTGACAAAGTAACTCCACTCTGTTACTATCTTCTCGTAGAGAAACACGCCCGCACCAAGTGATCCAACTCCGCTAAACCCAAATGTTTCATCGTAAAGAGCCCGCCGCGCTCCGTCGTCCACGTGCGCCCTGACCCTCTGTGTGTTTTCAATCACTTACACACTCTTGTCAATTTATAAATCCAAACAACCCAATTCCTATCAACCGCTTGCGCACTCTTGCGCAAAAACCACCCCGGGTGGGTATCCACAAACGTTTTCGAAAATTTCAAAATTCATCCAGAAACGAGGACACACCATGTTTCCCAAAGCTCTTAACCAGCACCATCGCAATAACTTACACCGCTGCCAGCACCACACCGCCACCGGCCGCCAGTGCCGCACTCCGCTCACCTTCGCCCACGCCACCCTCTGCCCCCGTCACGCCGCTGCCCAACGCGACGACTCCGCCGATCTCTCCGCCCTCCTCAGCCAAAATCTCTCAGCAAACAAATCTGCGGCGGACATCCACGCCCTGCTCTGGAACCTTTCTCTCGTCCTCCAACAGGGCCGCATCTCCCCTCGCCGCGCCGCCGTCCTCGCCTACATCAGCAGCCTCCTACTCCGCACCCTCCCCGTTATCGCGAAGCAGGAAAACTCCGACAACGAAGGCCTCGACAGCGCCGGTGCGCCTTCACAACGCGTCATCGTCGGCATGCCTCGCCCCGTCCGCAACCGCCCGCTTCCGCCGAGCGACGCACCACCGCAGCCCGCCTCGTATCCCACTCCAAATTCATCCTCGCCATCGTCGCCAAAACTCTACGGCTTTCACCCCACCCCAGGGGCACGGCATGCCGTGCCCGCTATCGCCACGGAAACAAATCCTCCACCTGCAGCGCCACCGCCTCCCGCGCCGGATCGTACCCCATTCACTTCTTCAACGCCTTCGCAATCGCTCCTTCCGCCAGCGGCGCCATCACCGCATACCCCGCCGTATTCGGATGCAGCCCATCCACGCTCAAATCCCGCTTCAAAAATCCCGTGTCATCCACCATCGCCGAAAAATAATCCAGGTACACCTCGTGGTGCTCAGCCGCATATTTCTTTATCCACGCATTCAGTTCCAGAATCTTCGCCGGCGGCCGCCCGATGGTTATGTTCAGTGGCTTCCCTTCCGCGTTGTGTCCGTAGTCGCTCACAGGCATCACCGACGCCATCACCACGCGAATTCCACTCGCCTTCGCCAGTTCCGCCATCGACTGCAAATTTCCTTCAATCTCCTCCATCGTCATCGGCCCGGTGTTCCCGGCAATATCGTTCGTCCCTGCCAGGATCACCACCACCTTCGGCCGCAGCGCGATCACATCCGGCCGGAACCGGATCAACATCTGCGGCGTGGTCTGCGCGCTGATCCCGCGATCCACATACGGTTTCCCGGGAAAAAATCCGCCGAATCGCGGCTCCGCCCACAGGTCCGTAATCGAGTCCCCCATGAACACCACACGCTTCTCCCCCGGCGCTGGCGCCGCGAGCTGCGCGTTCGCTTCGCGATAACGCTCCAGATTCGGCCAGTCCCGCAGAGTTTTTGTCGCCGTTGCCGCCAGCCTCGCGGCCACGCCTGACGGCTCGGAGCAATCTGCCGCCGGTTTATTTTCCGTTGCCGCGTTTCCCGGCGCCTGCGCCGCGGCGTTGCTCGCGAACAGCGCCGCGGCCAGTGTCCCCGCCGCGAAAATTCGCCACACAAAAATTTTCTCGTTCATTCTCGTCTCCCTGTACCGATTTTCGGCCCTGTACGAAGTGTCGAATCCTGCACCTGTACTCTGGTACCGAAGCTCTATGGACCGTCGCACATCCTAACGCGAGAATGCATGTGTACGCAGAAATTAAAATTTTCTGATCTAGCTCGCTCGCGCGAAGGAGTGCTCGCAAACATCATGAACTCGAAAATGAAATTCTTCCGGGCTCTGGCAGGATTCGCTCTCGCATCAACCTCCCCGGCCTTTGCACAACAGGTTTCGCAATCCCCCCTCAAAGAGTGGGTCGGTTGCCACGCCGTCACCAGCGTTCCCATGACCGCTGACGCCGAACAGTCCCTGCCCCTCCAGGTTACTGGGACGCTGCAATGCGGCGCGGAAGTCGCGGTGCTCTCCGACATCGAAGGCTACACCGTGAACGTACGCACCGTCGATGGCCACACCGGTTACGTCGCACGCATGTACCTCACCGCCATTCCTGCCCCCGCCGCCCCCAAACCCGTTACCTCCGCGGTGGTGGAAAATAATATCGCTCGCTGGACCAGCGGCGGCCCCGGCAGCGATCAATTCTTCAGCGACGACTCGCTGGTGGAATCGCTCACCGTGAACGGCGTAACCGTGCAGGTTACCCTGCACGACACCGGCTGGAAACTGCGCGCCAACATTGCGGTCGCCAACGACGGCCGGGACCAGGTCGCCATCAATCCTTCGAAATTCACGCTGCAAGAGAACGCTCCGACGGTTCGCGCGTTGGCCTATCAGGACGCCAAGGAAATCGCACAATCCGTGACGCACGGCGTGCTGTGGACCAGCGTCAGCGCCACCACGCCCGGCGCCGCGGCCTATCCCAACGCGACCGCCTCCAACGTCTCGTACAAAACGCCGTTCGTCGCGACGCAGACGCCCAACTATCTTGTCCCGGCGCAGACCGCGCAACTCGACGCCGCCAAGCACGACGTGGACCTGACCGCCGTCCGTCAGATTCATAACACCGCGCTCCGCGAGGGCGCCGTGGCTCCCGGAGGCAAGGCTGCCGGCGCCGTCTGGTTCGAGCGCGACAAAAAAGCCGAACAACTCGTCCTGCACGTTCCAGTAAACGGAACCATCTTCGAGTTCCCGCTTTCCTTCAACCACAACAACTAAAAACGCCGCACTGCGCGGTATCGCTTGACCCCCACCCCCGTTCGGTTTCCCCCCAAACCGAACGGGGATTTTTTATCCCATTCCGCAGCTTGCGGCGCGATCCGCGGCTCGCCACGAGAACCGCAAAGGACACGACAGCCGCGAGAAAGGCGAGACACACGAGGACGCTCATGGGATTCGCGCAAACGGAAACTGGCTCGCGACTCTGGTCGGCTGGCGCGGTTGACGCACACTTGACCCGCGCTTGACACCACCTACTCGTTCCACTACACATTGATGATTATGGTCCGTCCATCCCGCCTAATCTGGTTTCTGAGTTTGCTGCTGCTCTTGGCGCGTTCGCCCATCGCTTCCGCGGACGACAAATGGATCGAAGTACGCAGCGCGCACTTCACCGTTTACACCCCGGCTAGCGAACGCGAGGCGCGGAAAATCGCGGATCAGTTCGAGCAGATTCGCGCGCTCTTTCACGCGGCATTCCCCTCGCTGCGCACCGACCCGGGCCAGCCGGTGGTGATCCTGGCGGTAAAAAATGAAAAAGGCATGAAAGACCTTTTGCCGGAACAGTGGGAGGCGAAAGGGCACATCCATGCTGCCGGTCTGTATCAGCAGGGATTCGACAAACATTACGTGCTGCTGCAATTGGACGCGGAAGGCAACAATCCCTACCACACGCTGTATCACGAATACACGCACGCGCTGATGCATCTGAATTTTGCGAATATGCCGCTGTGGCTGGACGAAGGGGTGGCGGAATATTTGGGCAACGCCACGATTGGCGACAAGGAATCGGAAATCGGCATCCCCGATCCCGGCAATGTTTACGTCCTGGCACAAAACCGGCTGCTCCCCGTCGAGACGCTGATGGCGCTGGATCGCAATTCACCCTATTACAACGAGTCCAATCGCGCTTCGGTGTTCTACGCGGAGTCATGGGCGCTGGTGCACTATTTGTTTATTTCACCGGACGCGCGGAAACAACAACTGCTGTCGCATTTTCTGGCGGCCTGGAGCGCCAGCCATGACCAACTGGATGCCGCCCGCCGCACCTTCGGGGATCTCAAGAATTTTGACAATATTCTGAATGTTTACGTGCGCCAGAGAGATTTTTATCATCTGGTGGTCAAAAACAGCACCGACGCTGTGGATCTGCAGATCGCCACGCGGGCGGTTTCTCCCGCGGAAGTGGAAGCGCTGCGCGGCGATTTCTTCGTGCATCACAATCGGCCGGACGCCGGCAAGCCGCTGCTCGACCAGGCCGTCAAACTCGATCCCACGCTAGCCTTCGCGCACGAGGCGCTCGCAGGGTACGATTATCGCAACCGGGACATGCCCGACGCCGCGAAAGAGGCGACGGAGGCGGTGCGCCTGGGCGACACCAGTTTTTTTCCGCTGTACGTGGAGGCCGCCACCATCATGCAGGGCGGCATCGTGGTTTCGGATGACGCGCAAGGCAGAGATTCCCTGCAACAAGCCACGGCGCTGCTGGAGCAGAGCTCCAAGCTGAACCCCAATTTCGCGCCGACGTACGAAGCGCTGGCCCGCGTTTATGCCACGTATCCGGACAAGCAGAAGGCAGCGGTCAGCGCCATCATTCAAGCGATAAAACTGGATCCGACGGATCTGCGCTACGCCATGCAACTGACGGAGCTGCTGCTGAGCAACAACAACGTTGCCGACGCCAAGAAGTTGGCGGACAAAATTACGGCGGCGGCCGAGACTCCGGCAGAAAAGCTGATGGCCCAGCATACTGCGGAGTTGGTGGCGGAACATCAAGAGTCGGGCAACAGCGCCGTACCGGGGGCGGTGATTTTTCGACGGAATGCGGATGCCAACACCACGGCGACTGCGACGGCGAATAACCCTGGCAGCGCCATGCAGCGCATGGGCATCGGCGTCGAGGGCGTACTCACTTACGTGCACTGCGACCAGCGCCCGGAAATCACACTGGACCTTATTCTGGATGGGGGAAACGTTTCTTATCACATCGCCGATGTGGCGAAGCTAACGCTGACGGCGGCAGCGAATGGAACTCCGCCAGCGTGCACGGCCTGGAGCGGCCGGAAAGTGATGCTGTGGTTCACGCCGCCGGCAAATCCTCAGGCGCCAGCGGAAGTTTCCAAAATAGCTTTTGAGTGAATCCAGGTCCCGTCCAAATAAAATTTCAGTAGCGGATTAGTTTGAGCTTTTTTATCAGCCAGGAGCGGAGTTACCCGCGACCACTTGCACCAGACTATGCCCAACACAACATTTCTTTGATGGCGGGTGGACCAGGACTATTTCGTGGCGGACGACTGCAGGGCTCCGACGAGATCCGCTTCGATGTCCACGGCGGGATTTACTTTGAGAAGGAAATTGCTGGGATTTTTCAGACCCCATTGGACGAAGGGAACGCTGAATTTTGCGGTAGCTTTCCAGCGATCGCCGGTCAGCTCACCGTGGACCGGAATGGTTAGCTCGTGTTCGGCGCCGTGAAGGATGAAAACGCCGTGGAGATTGGCGGTCCACGGCCCCTGCGCGGAAATTTTTCCATCGATGCGGTCCGGGCGAAAAATTGCTTCGGGAAAATTCGGGCTTTGCAGAACTTCCTGATGCATTTTTTTGTCGCGAGAGTCGTTTCCGCTCTTCCCGCTGGCGGCGTCGGCGACGATTTCGCCGGAGGCTTCGCCGGTGGCGAGATCGCATTGCACGGCGCCGCGCTTTAGTGCAAAGGTGCCGTGGACGGTGTGAATGGTGGTGTCGAGGGTCCAGTGGATCGAGCTTTGCGCCGCCTCCAAGGAAAGGAATAGTCCGTCTGCCAACGCGGGCCGGGAAGATCCGGAACTCGCGGTAGCGGGGACACCCTGTGCGGCTTGCACTGGAGCGGCCACAGTGCCGGTACCGCGCGGTGCAGCTGCCGCCGCGAGCAGAAAAAGGGATGCAATCATTAACCGCGATTCGCGGAACAGGTGTTTTCGCGAATGATCGGTGTTCATATGGCGGGTCCGCTTCTTTATTCTACGCAGTTTGCGGGAACGATCGTTCGACATCCTTTGGATGCTCGTTCGCACTAACGCTGGCTAAAGTGCCGCGACAAACTCCGCTGATTTCGCCCTCAGCAACGACATTCCGATCACGCGACGAGGAAGCGCCAGCCTAAGGTTACGCCGGTCAGCGCGAGCTGGGCCGGGGACGTTTCGCCAATGTGCGCTGCCAACAGCCGGGCGAAAATTTTTGGGTCGTGCGAAAAGGCGCATAGCACGCGGCGGCGGAGAAAGGGCGAGGCGTCCAGGGCGAGCATCATGCGAGCCATGAACGCGGGGCGACCGGCCAACCGGCGGTGAGACCGCTCATAGAGAGCTAAATTTTCGCGCTCGAGAGCGTGGGCCAACGCTGCGGCTTGGTGAAAACTCAACGAAAGGCCCTCTCCCGTGATGGCGTCAACGCTGCCGGAAGCATCGCCGATCAAAGCCAGGTTGCCGCAGGTTACGCGCGCCAAGCGGTGCATGGAGGTGACCGCACCACGATCCGCGCTGGCGGCTTTGGCGTTGGCCAGCTTCCGCAGCAGAGCGGGAAATTCCCGCAGCGCCCCATCCATTCGGTGGCCCGGGCTGCGGGTGACGGCCACGACACAGATTTCCTCGGCGGAAACCGGCGTCACATAGGCTTGCGCGCGCTCACCCCAATATACCTCGGCACAGTCCGACCAGGGCTTGACGCAATAGTGGCGACGAAAGGCGAATCTGCCGTCTTTTTGGCGGTGCGCATCCAGGCCGCTCCACCGGCGCACACGCGAGCCGCTGCCATCGGCGCCGACGATCCAGCGTGCTCGGATGACGCTCCTTGCCGGCGCATGACTTTCGGCCAGGAAAACCTCACCATCGCGCAAAGCTACCACCGGCGTGTTCCAAAAGAGGGTGACGCCCAAGGATGCGGCGCGCTCGATCATGCGCCGGTGCAGCACTGGACGGCGCACGCCGATGCCGACGGCAAATTCCTCACCTGGAACCGCGGCGAGGGAAAAGCGGGCTTCGGCTTCGGTGCGGTCGTCGATAAATCGGACGCCGCGCAGGGCAAAACCATCCTGTGGAGTAAGCTGGACGCCCAACTTGCGCAGCGCGGCGCGTCCATCGGGCATTAAGCCTTCGCCACAAGCCTTGTCGATGGGGGGATGAGAACCATCGGCTACGGTGACGTTAAAACCCCTCAAGCGTGCGGCGATTGCGGCGGCCAGTCCCGCGGGTCCTCCGCCTATCACGAAAACATCGGTCGCTGCCGGGATCATCATGGCTGTGGCTTTACCTATATGGTTGGAGTGGCGGCGGCTGGAAAACGGTGCCTGCGATGTAGGCATTTTGACGCAACCTGAAAAGCAGGTGCGCCATCCAAGGTTCCGCGGGTTGCGCGGCGGGAAGTTGACAGATGGGCCTGTCCCGCCGTAAAACAGTGCGACTACGCTAACCCGGGAGCCGGGCAGAATTAAGGAGAGATCACGATGGGTAATCGCGACGCACGAGGCAGAGAAAAGAAGAAACCGAAAAAGACGGTGGCGAAGACGAATGTGCCGCCGCCGCGAGTGGCATACAAACCTGTAGCGCCCACACCGGCGCCGACACCGTTGTCCACACCGGCGCCAACGACCCCGCCAAAAGTAATCTAAGGCGTTCGCGCGGTGCGCTGTCGTGGCGCTCCCCTGCTAAGGCTGTCCCCGCAAGACCATGGCGCCGCTGTTGATCGACCTCTGGCTGGGCTTCGGAATACAAGAAAACTTAACGCGGAGACGCTGAGGACGCTGAGAAAAACTCGTCTTCGCAGTCGCATCTGCGCGCAAATACAGCCAACGACATCCGGACCGACCTCGGCTGGGCTTCGGAACACAAGGAAAATTAACGCGGAGACGCTGAGGACGCTGAGAAAGACTCCTCACTACCACGAGCACACCGATCCACGGTGGACGCAGAGAAAAGACGGTTACTTGAAGACTGCTGTGCGCGGGCGGCGCGATGGCGCCGGTAAGTTGTGAGCCAGGTGCGCGGGCGACGGATGGTGCACTTTCGAGCGCCGGCCTTCCTTGAGCAGGCGTCTCCAAATTTCTTCCCACGCGGGTAGCCGCTCGTCCTCTTGGGTCCAATGGACCAATGCGGCTTCGTCGCACCAATGCAGTAGCTTGGGCATGACTTGCCGGTGCACGCCCGCTAACATGAACTGTTTCATAGCCGCTTCCGAGGTCCAGACGGTCGCCGTCCAAAAGGTATAGTGGCGGTCCGCGAGCAATTCTGTTTTGAGGTTTCCTGCCGATTTTGCGCACTGGCGTGCCGATCTCAGCGCGAAGATGGCGAACATGGGCAGGTACGTCCAGGAGCGCACGCGCAGGCGAGTGATCGAGACAAAAGTCATGGTTCCAGTAGTTTACAGGCTGCGGGCTTGCCGAGGGCGAGGGGCGGGAGCGGCGACTTTGGAAAAAGCTGCGGGAAATGAAAAAAGGGCTTGACATATTCCCATATAGGCATGTATTTATGGATCATGGCACGAGCCGCTACCACCTCTGACGCGTTTAACGCCGTGGCCGAACCGCGACGGCGAGAAATACTCAGCCTGCTGATACTGCAAGAGCGGCCGGTGGGCGATATCGTAGCTTCGCTGGGGCTCGAGCAGCCATCGATTTCGAAGCACCTGCGAGTGCTGCGAGACGTGGGGCTGGTGAACGTGCGGCGCGACGGCCGCCGCATGTTGTACCGCACGAACGCCGAGGCGATTCGGCCACTACATGAGTGGGCGAGCACCTTCGAGCGTTACTGGCGGCATCAATTGTCGCGCATCAAGGAACGCGCTGAACTGAAAATCAAATCCACGAATGAGGCTGGAAGCGATTCCGGCAAGGACAAGGAGAAGACATGATCGCTGCGAGCGCAAAACTGAACGACCTGGTGCTGGACATCCGGCAGGAGATTCGCGTGCACGCACCGCTGGACGTGACGTTTGCCGCGCTGCTCGAACAGCTGGGCCCCTTCAATGAAACGGCAGACGACAGAAAAATGCCGATGAAGATCGAAGCGTGGCCGGGCGGGCGCTGGTATCGCGACCTGGGCGACGGGAACGGGCATTTCTGGGGCAACGTGCAAGCGATCAAGAGGCCGACGCTGCTGGAAATTTCCGGACCGTTGTTCATGTCCTCCCCGGCGACCAATAACTTGCAGTACCGGCTGAGCGAAGAGAAGGGGGTAACGCTGATCACCTTTCGGCACAGCGCGTTCGGGGTGATTCTGGAGGAGTATCGCGAGGGCGTCAAAAAGGGCTGGTCGCACATGCACGAACAAGTGCGGAAACGCGCGGAAAGCTCGCGTTGAGAACGGCGGAAACGAAAGGACCGAGCCATGTGTCCACTGTGCGTGAGCGGAGCGATTTTGATGGTGACGTCGGTGTTGTCCGCGGGCGGATTGACGGCATTCGCGGCGAAAAAATTTACCGTGCGAGGAAAAGGGTCCAGGGTCACAAATAATGCAAAGGGAGGAAACAATGCAAGCCACAGCAACACAAAGTAGGTCGTCGAAGGTGGTGCCGCCGGCGGAATGGCTGGAGGCGCGCAAAGAATTGCTGAAAAAGGAGAAGGAGTTCACGCGATTGCGCGACGAATTGAGCCGGCAGCGCCGCGAACTGCCTTGGGAGAAGGTCGAGAAGAACTATGTATTCGAAGGACCGAGTGGAAAGACGACGCTGGCGGAGCTTTTTGGCGGGAAGAGCCAGCTGATCATCTATCACTTCATGTTTGGACCGGAGTGGAAAGAAGGGTGCCCGAGTTGTTCGCTGTTGGCGGACAATTTTGACGGCAGCGTTCCGCATCTGCGAGCGCGGGATGTTACGCTGCTGGCGGTTTCGCGAGCGCCGCTCGAAAAGATCACGGAGTTCAAGAATCGGATGGGCTGGAAATTTCCGTGGGTGTCGTCTTACGGCAGCGATTTCAACCGCGACTTCCATGTGGCTTTTACAAAGGAGGAAGTGGCCGCGGGGCAGACGACTTACAACTACACGATGGGGGCATTTCCGAGCGAAGAAGCGCCGGGCGCCAGCGTTTTCTACAAGGATGCGGCGGGGAATGTTTTTCACACGTATTCGAGTTTTGCGCGGGGGCTGGACCATTGTATCGGGGCGTACAATTTTCTGGACATCGCGCCGAAGGGCCGCGACGAGGAAGGACTGGCGTTTTCCATGTCGTGGGTGCGGCATCATGACCGTTACGAGGATGGCGTGCTGGCGGATGCAGACCGGCCTTATTGGCCGGAGAGTGGCGCGGCGGAGGTCGCGAATGCCGGCGCGAAAAGAGTTGAGCATGGATGTTGCGGTGGGGAGCAGCACGGATAGAAGCGACGAAAACAGTCGACGTCCGGGCAAGCTGGGACGGAGCCTGCTGCGTTTTTGCAAAAGCAACTTCGGCGCTGCGATTCTCGCGGCGCCGATTTTTTTGATTGGGCCACCGAACACAAACGCAGCGGGGCTCGGGGGACTCGCCCCTGCGCTACACGTGTGCGGCGGTGCGTTACGAGTGACTAGGTGACGGATTGCATGGTGGCGACGACTTCGGGGATGTCGATGCGAATGATGGTTCCCTCTCCAGGTTGGCTGCGGATGTCGAGGTTAAAATCGGCGCCGTAGAGCACGCGGAGGCGTTCGCGGACGTTGCTGAGGCCGATGCCCTCGACGTAGACGTAGGGCATTTTTTCCTCGGTGATGCCGACACCGTTGTCTTCGATTTCGATGTGCAGGCGGCCGTCACGCTGCGTGGTGCGGAGCTGGATTTTGCCGCCTTCGAGTTTGGGCGCGAGGCCGTGCTTGAGGCAATTTTCCACGATAGGTTGCAGGAGCATGCTGGGGACGAAAGTTTCGAGGGTGTCGTCGTCGAGGTGTTTGATGATGTCGAGATTGTCGCGGCCGAAGCGCGCGACCTCGATGTCGAGATAGTTGTCGATGAATTCGAGCTCTTCCCGGAGGGGGACAAAGGTTTCGTGTTTGCGGAGCAGGCGGCGGAGGATGTTGCTGAGCTTGAGCACCACGCCGCGCGCAGTGTCCGGATCCAAGCGGATGAGAGCGGAGACGGTATTCAGGGTGTTAAACAAGAAATGCGGATTGATCTGGCTGGCGAGCGCGTCCATGCGAGCTTTCAAGAGGAGCTGCTGATGGCGCTCGAGATTCATTTCGATGCGGGTGTTGTTCCAGATTTTCAGCGGGGCGGCTACGGACATTAGGGTGGCGATGACGGTGAGGCCGAGCCACCAGTCCCAGTGCGGGTCGATGGCGAAGAGCCAT
>Ga0302221_10001903_pt1 | contig 13191 bp, 4 predicted proteins | sample II_Palsa_E2_1_FD_193517 | JGI IMG/M metagenome (GOLD analysis project Ga0302221, IMG submission 193517) | Peat permafrost microbial communities from Stordalen Mire near Abisko, Sweden - II_Palsa_E2_1 | ecosystem: Environmental > Terrestrial > Soil > Palsa > Peat permafrost | place: Sweden... | reverse complement strand
TATAAAATTTATAATAATAAATTTTTAAAATTATAAAAATATATTATAAGATTATATTTTATTATATAAAATATATTTTATAATTTTATTCTATATATAAATATTATATTCTTATAATATATTCTTTATAATTTTTTTAATTTCTAAAAAATAATATATTCTAGAGATTTACTCTAAAGTTTTTTTTATTCCCTAATATCTATAAGTTAATAATTTATATTTTTATTTAATAAAATTCTTTTTTATATCTAAAAATATATAAACTTATCCTTAAAATAATAATAATTTATAAGGATTAAGACTAAAGTCCTTTTATAAATTTTTTAATTATTTTTTTATTATAATATTTATTATATATTATTTTTAAATTTATTTATTTTATTTATTTATATTAATAAATAAATTAATTATTATAAGTTATTATATATTAAATATTAATAAATTATTTTTTTTTTTAAATATTATTCTTAATTTATATATTTTATTAATAAAATATTCCGGTTTTTTATTTAAGATATTTATCTTAATATTTTTTATTCCTTTAATATATAAAATTTAAAAATTATATATAATAAATATTTTTATTTAATATATTTATTATTAATTAAATTCTTTTATTATAATAAAATAAATAAGATTTTTATAATTAATATAAACTTATATTTAATATTTAAATTCTTTTAAATATATTCTTTATTCTTAAAAAATATCTATAATTATTAATAATTTTTTATTATAAATTTTATAATTAAGTTTTATTAAAAATAATTTTTAAAAATAATATATTATTAATTATTATTTTTAATTCTTATTTTATTAACTTAATATTATATTAAAAATATAGTCCAATAAATTTATTTTTATAATAATTTATTTTTTTGGATTAAATATTAAAAGTATAAATATATATATAAAGTTTTTTTTTAACTAGTTAAAAATATTTTATATAAAATAAATTTATTTAAAGTTTTTATTCTTTTTTATTAATTTTATAAATAAAATAATAATAATAAAATATTTCTTAATAAATTTTTTATAAAAATTTATAAATTTTAAAAAAAATTATATTTTTTTAATATTAATTAATTTTTTTTATTTTAAAATAATATTAATTTTTAATAAATCTATAAATAAATTTTTAAAAATAATAATATATTTTAAAAATTTTTTTTTTTTTTAATAAAATATATATTTTTCTGGCTTATAAAATAATTATATCTTAAATAAAATTATTAATATTTTTTTTATATTTTTTATATATTACTTTATTATTTTAAAATATATTAAAATATTATTTAAATAAATAATATATATTTAATCCAAGTATTCTTTAAAAATAATATTAATTATTTTTATATATATTATTAATATATTAATAAATCTAAAAAATATAATTTAATATTTAAAATAATTATATCTATATTAAAATATTATTTTTTATTTTTTGTCTTTTTTTATATAAATAAAATTATATATTTTATATAAATCTAGTTTAATAAATATTATTATTTTATTAAATTTATTTTATAATTTATTTATAAATAATAATATATAATAATTCTTAATAATAATTATATTTAATTTTTAATAATTAATATAAAGTCTTTTTTTTTTTTTTTTAATATAAATAATATTGGACTTTTTATTAATAAATTTAATAATTAAATAAATTCTTTTTTTAAATTTTTATTAATATATTTTTTTAATATTTTAAAATTAATTTTTAATATTTAATATATAAATAAAAAAAAAAAATTTTTTCTTTCTTTAATAATATATTATAATCTTATTATTTATATTAAAATAAAATCTTAATATTTATTTTTTCTTTAAATAATTTTATAAATTTATTATATTCTTTTAATATTTATTTTAAAAATAAATTTTTTTTTTTTATTAAATATCCTGACTCTACTTAAAAAATAATATATATCTCTTTAAGATTTTTTAAAGAAATTAATTTTTTTTTTATTTTTATATAATTAAATATTTTTTAAAATATTTATTTTATAATAATATATTTTATTTTTAATTAATATTAAAATTATAATATTAAATCCAGGATATATCCAGGATAATCTTATATTATTTAATAAATATAATATTAAAAATAATATACTCTAGATATTTTCTAGATATTTTAAGTATAATCTTTATTATTTTTATCTTTATTATTCTAGATTTTTTATTAATAAACTTTTTATTAATTATCTTTAATTTATAGGAATAATATTTAATTCTAGTCTCTAGTTTTAATTATAATATTACTTCTCTTAATATAAAATTCCCCATAACTTCTAAATTAATTATAATTTATATTTTATTATTTTATTTAATTATTCCGATAATAATTATTATAATAAATTATTATTTTTTTATATTAATTATTTTTTAATATTTTTAAAATATATTAATTTATTATTAAGATATTTTCTTAAATAATTTTATTATTTATATTTTATATATTTATTTAATTTTAAATTTATAAATTATTTTAAAGAAATATAATTTATAAAAGAATTATTAATTATTTTATATATTTATTTATAATCTTTAATTTTATTCTTAAATTAATTATTTTTTTATTTTTTTATTATTTAATTTTTTTTATTTAAATATAAATTCTAGATTAAATAAAAATAATATATATATTTAATTATTATTAATTTTTCTTTATTTTATTTATTAATAATCTTAAAATATTATTTTTTATTATATTCCCTAATTAAGTCCTCTAGTAAAGACTTCTCCTAATTTTTTTTATCTAACGTCTAATTTATTATTCTATAAAATTAATATTTACTCTCTAATATTATTATCTTTTAAAAATATTTTTTTCTAAATTATTTTTTATATTTCTTTTATTTATAATTATTTATTAAATTATATAAATAATATTTTATTTTATATAGTCTTTAATTATTATTATTAATTTATATATAAATATATTCTTTTTTTAATTATTCTTTTAAAATATTTAATAATTATTATTAATATTATTAATTATATCTTAATATTTTATAAATTTTTAAATATTTTTTTATTTAATTAATTATATATATTTCTAGTAAATTATAATCTTTATTCCTATTTATAATATAAAATTTTTTTTTTTTTTATAATATTTTATTCTTTTAATAAAATTTTATTATATATTTTAATAATTTATATTTAAATTATAATTTTTTTTTTTATTATTTTTATATTTTTTTTTTAAAGATTTATTTTTTCTTTATTATTTATAAAATAATATTTAATTTTATAAATAAATAATATTTACCCGAAATCTTTTTTTTTTATATTCTTATAAATATTATTCTTATTTTTTAAGACTATATTTATATATTTAATTATTAATTTTAATTATTAATATAATAAACTTCTATAAATTATTTAATTTCTTAAATCTAATTATCTTATTTTTAATTTTATTTTTAAGTCTAATATAAAATTAATATTATAATATTATTTTGTCCCACTAGATTTTTATTATTAATTATTAAAAATTTATTATATAGATTATTATTAAGTTCTTTTATTTAAAATATTTAAGATTTTATTCTATTATAATTTTTTTTTTAATATCTTTAAATATTTATTATATTTTTTTATTAAATTCTTTTATTATATAAAAATATTTAATAATATTATTTTTTATAACTATAATATATTATTTTTATTTATTTTTATATTTTATATAATTAATTAAAAAAAGACTAATTTAGTTAAAAATATTTTTTTATAATATTATAATAATTTATAGAATTTATTATATCTTTATTTTAAATTTATATTTATTAAAAATTATATAAAGTTTATACTAGGCCAAAAATAAATCTAGCTTAGATTAATTTTTTTTAAATTTATTAAATAATTTAATTTTAAGATTACTAGAAATAAAATTCTCTTTTAAGATAAATATTTCTTATTTTTATATAATCTTTTTTTTATTATTATTTTTTTTAATAAATATAATTAATTTATTTTAATTTAATATTATAATATAATAATATTTAAAATATAATACTTATAGTTCATTATAATAAAAATAAACTTTAATATATTAGAATCTTTTAAAAATCTTAAATAAAAAATTTTAATAAGTCTAATAAATATTACTAAATAATATCTAAAGTATTATATAATTATAAATATATAAGAAATATTATTTAAGTTAAGTATAAAACTCCTATCTATTAGAAAAATACCCTAACTATATAATCCTTTATATTTTATAGAGTCCTGCTCTCATGGAGTCCTTGGACCTAGAGTTCTTTTTAATTTAGGGACTCCATTCCTCGGGACTCCATCACATAATGGACTCCATCACGTGACCCGTTTCTTCATATAACCTTGTCATATGCCATTGGATTCTCTGTGGCGTTTTCTTTAACGCCCGAGCCTCAGGCCATAATAATGATTTATAATAATTAAGATCTAGTTAATATAAATAAGATTATTTAATATAAAATAAATAAATTTTATTCAGGCGGGCGGAGGACTTAATATATAATATAAGAATAATATATTCTTTATACTTAATATAAAAAAAAAAAAATATAATAAAAATAATTAAGAAATAAAAAAAAAAAAAAAAAATAATATTTTATATATAGTAAGACATTATTAGGACAAGAAGAAAATAATATTATAAATTATTATTATGGCTTAAGGCTCGGGCATTAAAGGAAATATTATAAAGAATTTAATAATATATAATAAAATTATATAAAGGATTAAGTTATATAATAAAGTCTATTATATAATAGAGTTCCGGAAAATAAAGTCCCTAAACAAGAAAAAACTTTAATTTTAAGGACTTTATAAAAATAAGACTTTATAAAATATAAAAAATTATATAATTAGGACTTTTTCTTAATAAATAAGAGTTTTATATTTAACTTAAATAATATTTTTTATATATTTATAATCATATAATATTTTAGGATATTACTCAATAATATCCCCTGGATTTATTAAAGTCCCTTATCTAAAATCCCCTAGATCCTTAATATATTAAAGTTTATTTTTATTATAACGGATTATAAATATTATATCCATAATAATATATTTTATTCTTAATTAATATTAAGATTATAATATTGAATCCAGGATATTTTTAAAATAATCTTATATTATTTAATAAATATAATATTAAAAATAATATATTTTAAATATTTTTTAAATATCTTAAATATAATCTTTATTATTTTTATTTTTATTATTTTAGTTTTTTTATTAATAAACTTTTTATTAATTATTTTTAATTTATAAAAATAATATTTAATCCTGGTTTTTAGTTTTAATTATAATATAAAGTTTTTTATAATTTTTAAATTAATTATAATTTATATTTTATTATTTTATTTAATTATTTTAATAATAATTATTATAATAAATTATTATTTTTTTATATTAATTATTTTATAATATTTTTAGAATATATTAATTTATTATTAAAATATTTTTTTTAAATAATTTTATTATTTATATTTTATATATTTATTTAACTTTAAATCTATAAATTATTTTAAAAAAATATAATTTATAAAAAAACTAGATATTATTTTTTATATTTATTTATAATTTTTAATTTTATTCTTAAATTAATAATTTTTATATTTTTTTATTATTTAATTTTTTTTATTTAAATATAAATTCTAGATTAAATAAAAATAATATATATATTTAATTATTATTAATTTCTTTTTATTTTATTTATCGATAATCCTAAAATATTATTTTTTATTATATTTTTTAATTAAGTCCTTTAATAAAGACTTTATCTAGTTTCCTTTATTTAATATTTAATTTATTATTTTATAGGATTAATATTCACTCTCTGATATCATTATCCCTCGGAAATATTTTTTTTTAAATTATTTTTTATATTTCTTTTATTCTTGATTATTTATTAGATTATATAAATAATATTTTTTCTCGCATAATCTCCGGTTATTATTTTAATGCCGATAGTCCTTCTTTATTTATATTTAATTTTATTAAGTTACTAGACTTATTAATATTATTAATCTATATATATATATATATTCTTTTTTTAATTATTTTTTTAAAATATTTAATAATCATTATTAATATTATTAATTATATTTTAATATTTTATAAACTTCCAAGTATTTTTTTATTTAATTAATTATATATATCTCTAGTAAATTATAATTCTTATTTTTATTTATAATATAAAGTTATTTTTTTTTATAATATTTTATTTTTTTAATAAAATTTTATTATATATTCTAATAATCTATATTTAAAATATAATTTTTTTTTATATTTTTTTTATATTTCTTTCTTAAAGATTTTTTTTTTTTAATATTTTAATAATAATATTTAGTTCTATAAATAAATAATATTTATTTAAAGTTTTTTTTTATTTATATTTTTATAAATATTATTTTTATTTCTTAAGACTATATTTATATATTTAATTATTAATCTTAATTATTAATATAATAAATTCCTATAAATTATTTAATTTCTTGGACCTGGCTATTTTATTTTTAACTTTATTCTTAAGATTAATATAAAATTAATATTATAATATTATTTTACTTTACTGGATTTTTATTATTAATTACTAGAAACTTATTATATAAATTATTGCTAAGTTTTTTTATTTAAGATATTTAAGATTTTATTTTATTATAGTTTTTTTTTTAATATCTCTAAATATTTATTATATTCTTTTATTAAATCCCTTTATAATATAAAAATATTTAATAATATTATTCTTTATAATTATAATATATTATTTTTATTTATTTTTATATTTTATATAATTAATTAAAAAAAAATTAATTTAATTAAAAATATTTTTTTATAATATAATAATAATTTATAAAATTTATTAAATTTTTATTTTAAATTTATATTTATTAAAGATTATATAAAGTTTATATTAAGTCAGGAATAAATCTAGTTTAAATTAATTTTTTTTAAATTCATTAAATAACTTAATTCTAAGATCTCTAGGAATAAAATCTTTTTTTAAAATAAGTATTTTTTATTCCTATATAATCTTTTTTTTATTATTATTTTTTTTAATAAATATAATTAATTTATTTTAAATTAATATTATAATATAATAATATTTAAAGTATAATATTTATAGTTTATTATAATAAAAATAAATTTTAATATATTAGGAATTTAAGAAATTTTAAATAAAAAATCTTAATAAATTTAATAAATATTATCGAGTAATACCCTAAAGTATTATATAATTATAAATATATAAAAAATATTATTTAAGTTAAGTATAAGATTTTTATCTACCCGGGAATATAATTTTCCTATATAGTCCCTTATACTATACTAGATCCCCAAGAAGTCCTGAATTCCCTAGATCCCTATTCTTCGTAAGCGGATTTATCAGGATCCGTCACGTGACCTCCATGTAACCTCGTCACATGTCATTTAGATTCTCTGCGACATGGCGTCTCCCATGCCCGAGCCTCAGGCCTCAATAATAATTTATAATAATTTTATCTCTTTATTTAATTAAGCTATAAATATTATCCTTGGGCTTAGTAGGAGTCGCTAAACTAAGACAAGAAAATAATAAAAATAATAATTTATTTTTTATTTTATTTATTATTTTAATAATTATTTTTATTTTTATTTTATATTTATTATTATATTTTTTTATTTATTTTAAAATATAAATTAAATTTAAAGAATAAATCCCGAAATAAATAAAAATTAAAATAATATTAAATAATATAAAAACTTTATTTTAAATATTTTTTAAATTATTAAAAAAATTAATTACGTTATAAAATATAATATTTTTTTTAAAGTTAATTAAATTATTTTATTATAATAATATTTTTTAAATTAAAATAATTTTATATTATAAAATTATATAAAATAAATTATATAATTAAAGAATTTAAATAAAATAATATTATTTTCTTAATATTTTATTTAAAAATCCTTTATAATATAAAAGAAATAATTATTAAAAAAAAATATTTTATAAAAAACTTTAAAGTTTATTATTAAATAAAATATAAAATAATCTAGTTATTTTAATCTTAAACTTTTATTTATATATTTTAAATCACTAAAAAATAAAAATTTTAAATTATTTTAATTTTAATTTTTTTAATTTTTTATAAATTAAATATTTTTAATTATAATAATAAATAAAATATTTTTATTTTTTATTAAAAATTTTTTAATTATTATAATTATTTTATATTTTTTTTAAAAAAAGATTAAAAAATCTATATTTATTTAACTTATATATAATATAAATTTAAATAAAGTTTATTATAAACTTTATATATATTAAAATTTATATATTTTTTTATTTTATATATTTTATCTTAAAATTTTTTTTATTAAAATTTTAAATATAAATCTAATAAATATTATAATACTTTAATTATTAAATATAATTATTAAACTATATTTTAATTATTTTAAAGTCTTAAATAAATATATAATTTATTTTAAATAATTTTATTTTAGTCTTTTAAATTAAATTAAGTTTTTTTAAAAACTAATAAATCTAGTTTATATTAAATATAAGTCTAAATAATTTTTTTTTAAATAAATAAATATTTAATTATATCTTAAATTATTTTATTAATAATTATAAACTCGATATATATTTAGTTCTTAATATATATAAAAAAAAATTTATATATACTTAAGATTTATAATCTTATTTTAATTTTAATTTTTTTATTTTTTTATTACTTTTAGCCTCCTAATTCAATAATTAAAAAGTATATATCTATAGATATAAAACTATTATATAATTATAAAAATATTCACTTATAGATTATTTTTAAAAAATAATAAAATATTTAATATATCAAGAACAAGAATACTAAATACTTTAAAAACGACTATAAGCTAAGTAATTCTTAAAACGTTATTTAATATCGTTATAATAATTAATTCATGTATAAAATACATATAATTTATTTTCTGGCTTGATGTTCTGGTGGGTCACGTGAATTGGCCCATTCGCTTTAACGAACCACCTGCGCTATGCATGTGGGAGGTACGAACGGGTAGTAATACGGTCGCAAAGTAGGGATTTGTCGATATGTCCTGAATTTTGGTGAGCTTCCGGTTCCCAGGACTGCACCCTCTCGACATACCATTGCGTATTTCTCAGCACCAGTCATTGTGAGCCTTCCGTCCTGGGTACCTCCCTCGTCCTTTCCCCTTCTCGTAGGGATGCCACTGAGGAAGCGGCCGCTAATTACTCCCGCTTTTTTTGTCCACCGCGAGAGCGGTTACCCGTCCGTACCTCCCACATACTAGCGTAGGTGGTTCGATTTTTCAAATGGGCCATTTTAGCAAATGGGCCACTTTAGCGTCTGACGCTAAGACTACTTTAGCGAGGGATCCAAATCACATGACCCATCAGAACATTAACCTAGAAATTTAATTATATGCGTTTTACACCTAAATTAATTGTCGCAACGATGTCAAACAACGTTTCACGAATTGACCAGGCTGCTGCCGCTTCTCTTCCTGATATGCCAGGTGCTCTGGATTATCTTAAAACCTACCCAAAAGCGAATATCTCTTATGTTGCACGACGATTCCACGTCCATAGGCGTACTCTTTCGAATCACCGGGATGGGAGGTCAAAACTGGTAGGGAAGAAGTTAAATGGGGGCCATAATAAAATCATGAAATCTGAATATACTCAAGCCATTTTTTTGTATATTGAAAATCAAGCACATGCAGGATTCGCAGCCACCAAGGAGATGATTCAAGGTGTAATTGGGTATTTACTTGCTCAGGAAGAGCCTCCTAGGCCTATGCCTAGTATAAATTAGACTTACCAGTTCCTGAAAGATCTTGATTTAGTTCAAAAGGCCAAAACAAGACCACTTGAAATGGATCGTGCGCTTGCTCAAGACCCTGGAGCAATTAAAGCGTGGTTTAACGACTACGTTCAGCAGCTTAAGTATTACGAAATTTATTGGATCCATATCTGGAACTTCGACGAAGGGGGTTTTAGGGTAGGGTATATAAAACAAGGAGATGTATGGATCCCGGCGTATATGGAGCCTACAGTAAGCTCCACTTGGATCTATATTATTTATATAAGCTAAATAAATATAGGTTTTTTAACCTTCCCCGGAAGAACGTAAAATGGTTACGATAATTAAAGGAATCTCAGCAGAGGGGAAGAGTATTCCACCTACCGTTATAATTAAGGGTTCCTGGTTTATGGAGGACTGGGAGAACGAAAATCAGAGCGATTCGGAGCTCTTACTTCTCAGCGATACAGGATATTCGAATGAACGCCTAGGAATAAGATGGCTAGAGCATTTTATATCCTTTTCGGGAGCAGGACCTCAAGCTCCTTACAAGATGCTCCTCTTTGATGGCCACTCCTCCCATACCACGGAGGATTTTACAATAAAGTACTGGGAGAATCATGTCGTTCCTTTCGAATTCCCTAGCCATATGACCCATCTCATGCAACCTTGTGATGTAGGACTATTTCAGCCTGAAAAGCACTACCACAACAAGGCAATTCAATCAGCTTTAAGGGGGGGCGCTACGTCGTATAACGTCGTTAGCTTTCTCGACGATTTGGCGGATATTCGAGATAAGGCTCTTGCACCTCCTAATATTATTTCAGCTTTCGTTCGTTCCGGCATTTATCCTCCGAATCCAGCCTACGTTTTAAAACAGATGGAGAGGTATAATAACCGACGTAAATTAAAGGTGAACAAGACGACGAAATCAAGGGACGAACCGTCACTTCCATAGCTCCCCCCCCCTGGACCAACGACTCCTACCAAGCCTAGGGATAGCGTTTACGGCTTGATCCACTGGAACGAGAAGATACGGCCGTTGTTGAGCTCCCCGTCACAACGAACATGGGAATCGTTTAAGCGTGGAACGAAGAGTGTTTTATACTACGCTTAGCTTACGGAATACAAGAATCTTGCAGTTAGGGAACGTCAGACAAAAAAACGAGTACCTCCTTCCAAAAAACGACTCCAAAAGGGGGGTATAATAACGGTAGCGGAGGCTAGGGCGTTAAAACAAGAGAAGGCCGAAAAACGGGTGAAGGAGGATATACTGAGGGTTATGAATAAGGAACGCAGGGCGTTTAATGGTCTTAAAAATCAGGCTTACAAGGAGGGTGTGGAATGGAGAAAGAGGGACAAGGAGAACAAGCAAGCAATAAAGAATAATAAGATCCCCCCCTGGGTAGACCTTATTATTCAGGATCCTTGGGAGCAGTGGAAGGCGGCGAACCCTGAATGGGTGAAGAAAGACGAAGAGAAGAAGAGAAAGAAGAAGGAACAGGATAAAATCGATCCCCGACTATTATTAAACAGTACTGTGGAAGCTGTTCGGGCTGAAATCAGGGAAGAAGAGGGTATGGCGGACTTTATTCGACTTTTAAGTGATGGGGAAGAGGACGAAAGTTCGGAGAATTTGGGAGAAAACGATGGCGATTCCGATAATTCTGAAGAGGTTGATTTTACAACTTCAAGTCATTATTTTTGTTAGTAAATACCATATAAATTGAATGACCTTGAATTTCCATGAGGTGGTCATGTGATTTGGATCCCTCGCTAAAGTAGTCTTAGCGTCAGACGCTAAAGTGGCCCATTTGCTAAAATGGCCCATTTGAAAAATCGAACCACCTACGCTAGTATGTGGGAGGTACGGACGGGTACCTCAGTCGGACATCTCCTGGAGTCAAAATCCGGAGGCGACAAATAGCGTTCGGGGATAGGAAACGGCGCTAAGATAAGATAAGACCGCACGGCCCGTCAATATCCGCCAAGGGTCGAGCTTTCTTCACAGTTCTCGGCGATCAGACCAAACGCCGTGATGCTCCAAAATCCGGCGGAAGTAACAAGCCAAGTATTCTTTACATAAGAACAGAAATCGTCCCAAATGTTCCAAGTTGCTCTGAACTTCCATTGACCAGAAACTCTGTGCACAGCTCCTTCCCAAAATGCCACTCACTGTGCTCACTGATTCGGAGGTCAAGAAGATCCTCAACAACCTCACCAAGGAAGAGGTCGAGACCCTGCAGGCCGGACTACGGCAATCCCTTCACGAATACTCAACAGGCACAAATAATGCAGGGGCGGCTGCTGTGAATCAACCCAAGCGAACGCGTCTAGAATCCAATAATGGGACTACTAGTTTATTTATGCCCTCGATTTCCTCCACTGGCATTGGGATGAAAGGTTTGAACACTCTTTTAATGCATTCATTAGCATTATCACTAACTTCTACGTAGTCGTCACTCTTGCCGCACCTCCGTCATATACGACCAGCGAAAGTCCAGTCCCAGAAAACAAAGATACTACACCTCAAGGAGCCCTCACCCTCATGTCAGCGGACGGAAAGCCGTTCGGTTTCCTCAACGCGGAAGAAGTCACGGCATTTCGAACAGCGCTTGCTTCCTCTCTCCTCATGGTCCGGCGAAGAAAAGTGAAGACATTGACTGTTTTTGGTGCAGGCAAGCAGGCATACTGGCATATTCGATTAGCACTCATTCTCCGCGGAAGGACTATTAAAAAGGTCCATTTGATAAACAGAGATTTCAATGAACGAGCCACCGGCCTCATGAAGGCATTCGTAAAATTCGACGCAGCTACGAAGAGAAGAGAGGGTTGGTTTGATACCACTTTCGACTTAACGTCGCTCAAATATGTAGAAGTCGATCGACTGTTGAAGGACTACGTCCGATCAGCGGATATAATCATTTGCACGACACCAAGTACCGAACCACTGTTTGACCATACAGTTTTGACGAATACGGAGGGACGTATGCGGGCACGTCTGATCATTGCTATTGGAAGTTATAAGCCTCACATGATTGAGGTTCCTCCAGAGGTTGTTCGGCAAGCAATCAAAGTCCATGGACATGGCCACCATTTTCACAAACGTGCAGAAGAAGGAGGCGTCATTGTTGTGGACACGCTTGATTGTGTGGAAGAAGCTGGGGAGTTGAAGCAAGCAGGCGTTCCTGCTGATCGGACAGTTGAGTTGGGTGAAATTGTTCTCCTCGAGAATTTGGTCCCCTTCGACATTCATGACGATGATTCGCCAGTAGAGACAGACAATAGCTCTCGTAGTTCTGTGGAAGTACTTTCTCCTACGGACGGAATGAGCAGTTTAGCTATGGCTCTACGCGAGAGCGCCATCGAAGACGGA
>Ga0302221_10001895_pt1 | contig 13204 bp, 12 predicted proteins | sample II_Palsa_E2_1_FD_193517 | JGI IMG/M metagenome (GOLD analysis project Ga0302221, IMG submission 193517) | Peat permafrost microbial communities from Stordalen Mire near Abisko, Sweden - II_Palsa_E2_1 | ecosystem: Environmental > Terrestrial > Soil > Palsa > Peat permafrost | place: Sweden... | reverse complement strand
GTGGTTGCCGTTCGGAATTAGGCGGCGAGAGCGAAAAAGCAAAATACATCAAACGAGGCTCAGCTCGCCGGTGGCGGTGCAGCAAAAACCCTAGTCCATCGGGGAGATAAACGTCCGCGCTTATGACTTCGAACACACATCGGCCACCAGACATCCAGGTCCTCTTGAGGAGGCTGTTCAACTGTCGCACGCGCTCAAACCAGCCCTCAAGATTCATGATGGAAGACGGAAAGATTATTGTAAGTGATATTCAAAGGGATGTGGGCAATTTGCGGCGAGGCTAACAATTCCTAGTGCGCAGTGGACTTTGGGACTACCTACTCGGGTGTGGCATATGCCTACGTCCAGAAAGGTCAAGATGTCCGTTATCATCCAGGTCGTTCCCGATCATTGGTAGGCTAACTTACTCCGCAAGCCGAGAGATGTCTCGGTAGAGCTTATAGAAGATCATTGGCCAGGAATGGGAAACCAGAGCTCGCAGAAGGTTCCATCGTAAGAATCCCCGAGTCCAATAGCATGGCTACAGAATTATAACAAGTTGTAAAGTGTATTCAAGTTCGACAAGACAGCCCCAGGCGGATTCAAATGGGGATTTCAACTGGATAATGATCCCGATAGAATTTGCTTCTCAAAGCTGTATGTACAATCTCTAATTTTCTTCTCCAAAACAAAATCTTGCGTGATGTTTCGCCATTTAAATTTTCTTATCTGTTCTCTCTCGAAACGTGCTAAAAACGTTAGTTACCTTGATCCAGCACAAATTGTCGCGGCTGAGACTCTAGCTACGTTCTCCACCAAATTAGGCAAACTACCTCCGAATCGCAAGGCTACGGATGGAATCAGCAAATTTCTTGAAGCCATCCGGGCTGTTGCAGTTGATAGAATGGAATCCGAATGGGGGAAAGGTTGCATACCCTTTCATCCGCTACGGAGCCAATCTGACTTCGACAGATTTCGTGGACAGCACGCCAATAGAAACCATTTTGACAGTCCCAGCTGTATGGTCTGACAAAGCAAAGTCGGATACGCTCCATTGCGCACATCGGGCTGGTTTCGGTGAAATGGACAAGATCAGACTGATTACGGAACCAGAGGCGGCGGCCGTATATACATTCAATCAAGTATGAACCCAAAGCGCCGTTGTTGAACGTGCTGACGTAGAGATAGCTTCCTGACTTCTCGGTGAAGAAGGGCGATGTCTTTATAACCTGCGATGCTGGTGGAGGCACAGTCGTATGCACTTCCGCTCTAACACCGTTGCGAATTTTAACGAGCCGCACATCATAGGACCTTACTACGTACCAGGTCTTCGAAACCACACCTATACTTCGTGTTGACGAAATCACCATCGGTAGTGGTGGACTTTGCGGTTCGGTGTATCTAAACCGCCGGTTTGAAGAGTTCATACAAACGAAGATCGGGCAAGAACTGAACAAACTTTCACGGTCTGAAGCAATGGAAGCAATGGACGAAGTTGGTATTTCCAGGTTAATGCCTCTATTAAATGCTAACATCAATCTAGATGCAACGAGTGTTCAATGAAGATGTGAGCTTGGGTGCCAACAAAGTTGACTACGCTCTAATGTCTTGTAGATCAAGCTCAACTTCGATACAGCTGGTGAAGAAGATAAGAAGTATGAAGTGCCCGGTGAGTGGTTTTTTCATAAATCGCAATCGTCATTGTTAGTCTTTAACAATTTTCAGTCCCAGACAACTTCGAAGATAATCCCGAGCTTAACATCAAAGGCGGGAGCTTGTTTTTCACAACGGAAGAGCTGAAGACAGTTTTTGATCCTGTGATTGGGATGATCATTCAACTCATCAACGGCCAATTGGATCAGGTCGAGGAAGCTCTTGGCAATCTTGATGTATCCTCTATCCTTCTCGTCGGTGGATTTGGCAGCAGTGAGTATCTGCGTCGAGAAATCGAAAAGCATTTCAGCGGATGCGATGATATACCGGAGCTTAAGGTCATCCAACCTGTGAACGGGTAAGTTGCCATACCACATGACCTGACTATCAGCTGAACTTACTTCTCAGTTGGTCTGCTGTCACCCGTGGAGCCATGTTGCGAGGTCTTCAGGGAGACATTGTCGAGACTCGTATTATACGCCATCACTACGGTATCGACATAAGAGAAGAGTGGGATCCCAAAGTTCATGAAGTGCCTGACAAGCGACGTACTGCCGAATCAAACAAGTAAGCCCATATCACCTCGCCTCCTTGAATGGATGCTGACGCCCAGTGTAGGGAATGGGACGCGACCAGGCAGAAGCACTTCTGCACCAACGTAATGAGATGGTTTGTAAGCAAGGTAAGAGGTACGAGATAACAGCATATTCAAACCTCACGTAGTACAGGGCGACAAGTTTACTTCGAAGAAGGTCGTTAGTTTTGGTTTCTATCGGTCAAGAACCAATCTCAACAATCTGATCTTCGATACCGCACTAATTATCTACACCGGGCCCGGGGCTCCGTCATACTTCATGAACCCAGGTAAGTCTTCTGAAATCCGTCTCTCAATTGATGTTTATCTTGACCCTACATGCGTATACAGACTGCAGAACCATCGCTACGCTCAAAGCAGATCTTACCGGAATCCCAGCATCGGACTTTGAAATTGTCAACTCAGGAAATGGGGATTGGTACAAGATTAACTACGACATTGAGATGAGTTTTGAGGCAACCCTTTCATTCAGACTTCTGTTCAAAGGTACCTTTTTCTGTGCTCTTAACTGCTGTAAATATGGCACGACTGACTCCTTTGCAGGAAAGGTTCTCGGCGAATGTGGAGTTGATTATGGGAGATGAAGAATATCATAATGATTCTTTCAACAAACGGTCTATTCCAGAATGGCTCTCTCATCCTAGAAACGACTCTTGGTTACTCTGTGTTCATTTCGCAAAACAGCTCTAATCGTCTAAATTTCATGCGCTATTCTTTTTGTTGATCATCGAAAGAAGCTTTAACATAGGGAAGCCTTGATCGCCAGCGTCGTCCGAATCTTCTTCTTCGGTGCTATCCGTGACTTTCACGACCAACAGCGTCCCATTCCTCGCCAGACTCACTCTATACTTCGTCATCGGTAAGTAATCATCAATTGGTCCTTCCTCATTCAGGTACGTTTGCACCAACTCGTCTCCGATTCTTGATTCTACCACATTTTGCAAAGATCTTGCCCCTTGGTCGGGATCGTACCCTTCGTCCGCGATGAGTTTGCAAATAGCTCCGTCCCGCTCTAGTTCGAGAACAACATTGCCAACAAGTCTTTTGCCTGACACTTTTACGGATTGGAGGAGTTTTCTCTTGAGTTCGAGAACGAATTTATGCGCGACGACGGCTGCTTCGGTAGGAGAGAATGGTATGAATGGGATGACAACGGATAAGCGGCCGGAAAGCGGGTTCTATTGAGGAGGATGGTTCAGTACGGCATTCTCAAAGTTAGAATGTATCAGGATGAATAACATACACCAAATTCTGATTTCAACTGTTTCTTGATTCTCGTTGTCAGATCAAGAATCAAGTCGTTCCGGCGGACCGGATCATGAAATTCGAACAACTCGGATTTATGCACCTCGCAGAAGTCGAGGATAGTGTTATCTGCCGCGTTTGTAGCAAAGACCCATATTGTCTGTGAGCAATCAATTTCCTGGCGAGTCCTTCGATCTGCATATCGACCTGTCAAAGTCATTAGCAGTGGATTATGATTTGGACAAAGCTCTAGCAATCACCTTCGTCAAATGGTACCAAAAGAGCATTCCGGACCTCTGCGGTGGTTTTTTCAAACTCGTCAAGGAACACGATGCACCGTTTCTTGTTCATTCGAGATAAAAAGTTGTTCAGAGGGGATCCCTTTTCATGGCCGATATAGGGCCATTTCGGTCCGAAGAGATCAGTTTCGTGTTTCATTTCCGTGCAATCAACACGTTCAATCTCGAGGCTCAGAAGGTTTCCCATTTGTTTGGCTAATTCTGTTTTGCCGTGGCCAGATGGCCCTACGTGTCTGTATTAGTGCATGAAGTTGGTAAGATAGTGGAATAGAAGGTCTATGAGCAAGAATTGAATGCAAAATAGGTACCTGTGAATGCCATGACCAGCGGCTTCGATGTTGGGAGAGCCATGCGCTTAATGAGTGTGTCAGACACTGTCCGTGTCGCCGACGATTGGCCGATTAGGAAGTGCTTCACTCCAAGCAAGGCAGTGGCATCATGAACTCGAGTAACCTGCTCCTGGCGACTGGATGGGCCTTTGTCTTGAGACGTCTTCTCCAAAAAGTAGCGTTGTGTAAGGTTGATCGAAGTCGCAAGCTTTGTGGAAACCCATTCTTGGCACCATGTCTTTTGGGGATCCTTGAAGTCAATATGCCAAAGATTCCGATGTAGTTTGTCGACAGGATCATCAATGCAAGGAAAATAGAGCACCCTGGGAAGCACGGAGATATCAGCTCCTAGACTCAAAAGAGTCATCATTACCGTTGTTGTATCCTCATTGGAAGACAAGGTCCTGAGAACGGTAAAGGCGAGAAGAGGAATTCCAGTCCTTGGTTCTTTGGCGTTGATGTCACCACCATACTCGACCCACGTTCGGAGAATATTTTCATCGTTCGTAGCAACGGCATAGAATATTGATGGAAAACCACACAAACTGGCACCAAACTCTCTTCTGATAACTTTTTCATCGAAGAACGTGAGGTAATATCTAAGATTTGTATTCTGAAGCCCATTTTGAATACCCGAAACGAGACGTCTAAGTGAGAACGGAGATTGCCTTCCTTCTTCTAGAGAGAAAGGGGGATCGCCAGGGGGAAGATTGAGTGTGGGTAGTGTGAAATCCCATTTCTCATCCGGTGGCGGAAAGCTACGTTCATCAGGTGGACCCGGGTTAAGATTTACGGTTGGAGGAGATAGAGCTGCAGGCGATGGAGCCGATGAACCTACTCCAGTCATGACTCTATTTGTCTGCGCATATGGGAAAGCTTCGGGGAGATCTGGAAATGATCCTGGAGGTGGCGGAAGGGGGATTTTCTTTGCCGCCGACGGTTCGATAACAGGCTTGACTGCATCACGACGGCTTGGGAATGTCGATGGTTCCGACTCAGATGGATCTACAAGGCTAGGGGTTTGTAAGTGGGCTTGCCCACTCGGCATAGATGATTGCGTAACTGGTAGCTGAGGTGAGTTTGGATTGCTGTTGATATCAGGAGTTCTGGGTGGTTGCGGTGTTATGCTCCGTGGTGTAATGCTCTGAGGAGTGATGCTTCGCGGTGCCGTTGGAATATCAGTTGGATCCAATGACTGTTTCGCAACGGGAAGTGAAGAAGTGAGTGGCGCGGCTGAATGTATCAGAATTCTGGACATAACCCGTGAATAGTGACTTCGTACCGATGAGTTCCGAGTCCTTGAGGCTGCGGATAGCGGCATCTCGATCGCCTTTGCTTAGCTGGAGTACCCGTTAGCGGTGAGTGCGAAGTCAATGTAGGAAAGACATCGAAGCACACTCACCTTCAGGGCGGAAGCCGCCTTTCGGCGGGAGCACGAGCAGGTGGACATGACGAATTGAACATCGTCACCGGTGCCGCCAGCCTTGCCCTGAGGGCCATCCATCATGACTGACGTGCGAATGAGAGAAGTTGAATCACATCAGGGAATGAAGTTTTTGCAGACCCGCGATTGTGGCGCAGTTACCGTAGGTTACACAGCAGCACGCTGTTGTCCGACGCATGACTCGCAGCTCTGGGACGGCTGATTAAGGTTACTTGTCTATCGTCTATCGTCTATCGTCTGTTGCCTAGAATCCGTTTCTTGTCAATAACGCCCACCAAGAAACAGTCGGCATGCCTGACCAATATTACCACACTCCGCTCCAGCATCCACGACACATTCGGATCCTCCATCTGGTGCCGGCGGAAGATGCAGCAGCGCCAATCCAATTCCAACTCGGCACCCTTTCGTTAGACGACCACCCACAATGGGATGGAGATTATACCGCGCTCTCGTATGCTTGGTGAGGCCTCCTCGCACCCTGAAAGCGAGATGCATCCCATACTAACCGTTGCAGGGACTCCCAGATGCCGAGCTGCGAGGTTGGGTGCAATGGTGACAGTCTTCTGGTCACTGCGAACTGTGAGGCGGCGCTTCGTGCGCTTCGAGACCCCGCGGAAACAACCAAGTTGTGGGTCGATAGCATCTGCATTGATCAGCGCCGCGACGCTGTTGCAGAGCGCAATATACAAGTGGCCCTCATGGGAGAGATCTACAAATGTGCCAAAAGTGTGGTTGTCTGGCTTGGTCAGAGCGATATTCGGATCAGACGCGCCTTGGATCTGGTCATGGAGATAGCTAGGTCGGTGGAGGACCCAGGGGATCGGCGGCACGCGCAGAGGCGACTTCGTGAAAAGGCCGAGGAAATCTCCCATTGTGAGTCCATCAACTTCCGATTGGTAGGAGATATAACCAATTCCTTTCTCACAACGCTCTAGGTGTGAAGCGCGAATCTGAAGACCCTTTTGGTCCTCTCTTCAACCGTTCTTGGTTCCATCGCATGTGGACGGTTCAAGAAGTCACGCTCTCCTGGCTTGATAGGATAGTACTCCGTTGTGGGAATATCCAAGTGCCTTGGCCATATCTGGTGGTTACTACCGATGCCCTCCAAGCCGCGAAATACCAGTGGGGTCGCTGGAAAGAAGCCATGTCCTTGCAAAACCAGCTCACCCTTTACCTCTCTGGACGGCGATATAAAGGCGTTAAGGCATTGCTTGATGATAACCCTGGCGACATTCACAATGATCCTTTGGTGTTTTCAATCTTTATAAATGCTCGGAGAAAGAAGTCTACGGACCCGAGAGATAAGATCTTTGCTCTGTGTAGCCTCTTCACAGAGCTTGAGATACCATTTCCTGCTCCAGACTATTCTCGACCGGTCGAGGACATCTATCGAGAAGCGGTGATATCCTGCATCAACTACGATAAGAATTTATACATTCTGCATCATGCTCCATCAGATCGACGTCGTAGTGGGCTCTCTTCATGGGTTCCTGACCTTGCTGAGGAAGGGTGGGGTGAAGCCGACTCCAGATATGGCATGATTCGGGGTCGATTTGCGGCTTCAAAACGGTGCAGTGCAAAATGGTCGTTCTCGGAAGATGGCCTTGGCTTGGTCCTCGTAGGCAAAATTGTCGACACAATTATCTTCCGGGCTGACCCGATGCCGAGTTTGAACAGCATAGGGGGAGAACTCGTATTCCGCGTTAGGAGCGCCGAAGCGAGTGGGGAGAAGTTGAAATACGGAGATCCTGATTCAGAAACAATGGCTGAATATCTGCGTCTCACCCACAGGGGCTATTCGGTTTTGAAGAGCTGGGCAGAGATTAGTCAATGGTCCGAATATCCAACTGGAGAATCTACAAAAGAAGCCCTTCAGCGAACACTCGTGAATGACTTCCCCAGGGCCAACGAGGATGCCGCCAAAGACAACTCTTTTGATAACTGGTATAATATCATGAATCTCGAAGAACTGGAAATCACCGCACGCGCAATCCAGCGCACTGGTGCTGGACGTTCAATACCCAGTCAACCGTGGGAGCGTGAGATATTTCTGCGTCAGATGATGAAACGGGTCCCCCAGGAGCAACTCGTCGCTTTTGCACTTGGCGCTGCACTTGGCGGTACTGGTTACCATTTCCACTCTCGTGCTATGGCTATATTGCAGAATAAATGCTTCTTCTTCACGGAACACTGCTATTTTGGAACCGCAGCGGACCCTTTACCCGTTTCAATTGAGCCAGGCGACAGAATTGCCATCATCCAGGGGTTGGACATACCGCTGGCACTACGACCAGTTGAAGGCGGATACAGGCTTCTCACTCATGTTTATGTACACGGCATCATGTATGGTGAAGCATGGCCACAAAGTGAGGATAACTTGGAAGAGATTATTCTCTTGTAGCTCCTAATATTATCTCATAAATATATATATTTTGAAAGAATAGACGTTCAATTCTAGCTGTTTTCTTGGTAGTAAGACAACCGTGGAATCCGTAAATGCAAACACTTTGGAATTGAACGCTGCTTCCATGTGTCCTAACGGCAGCACGAGAGAGATTGTTGCAATCAGGTACGGCTTTATCGGAAAATTATTATTAGTATATTGCAAATGCTAACTTGCATTATGACTTCTCGCCTTTGTAGAAGGGTCTCTTTGGCTAATAAGAGGAAACCATTGCACTTTGCGTGAGCTGTTTGAGGATGTGGGACAGGAAAAAACATGTCCAAGGCCTGGAAGAATTAGTCAAAATTCGTGCCGGGTTCTAAAGTAATAGAATACAATTAGTGGGCCACAAGTCTAAACGGTGTAACGGCTTAGGTGTGATGTACGAAATAGAGGCGTTAAGTGAATCCACAAGTAACGTGTGAGTGTACTCATTACTTAGATTCTAAAGCTGAGGAGGAGAAGAGAAGGAGAAAACTAAGCTATATATATAGCTCTAGCTATTATATAAAAGTTATTATTTCTATAACTATTATAAATAAAATTTAAAAAATCGCGAAAATTATATTAAAATAACGAAAACGCTTATTTTAATATTAAGGAATTTTAATATATTATTAAATAAAAATTATAATTCTTTAAAATAATAATTAATAATTATTTTTTATAATATATATTTAAATTTAAATTTTTTAAAATATTAATTATAAATATAATTAATTAATTAAAAAAAATTTAATTCTTTTTTAATTTTTTAATAATTTATATAATAAATTTTTAATTTTATAAAAATATTTATTATTATTATTTTATTTTATAATTTAAAAAAAAATTAAAATTTAATATAAATTTTAAAATTATATAATATTTTATATATATTTAAATTTAAAATTATATTATATTTTTTATTTATTTAAATAAAAAATAATTATTAAAATAATATTTTAAAATTAAATTTTTTTTTATATAAAATTAATTAATAAACTTTATTATTATTATTTAAATTATATTAAAAAATATTAAATTATAAATAATAATAAAAATATAAATTATAATAAATAATAATTAAAAATTTTCTTAATATAAATAATAATTTATAATATAATATAATTAATTTTATAAAAGTTTTATTTTAGAATTCTTAAAAAGTTTTTTAAACTCTAAGAATAATTATTAAAACTTAATAAAAATAATATAATATATACTTTAAGTTAATATCTAGCTTCGTTAATTAAGTGAATATTACTTAAGTTACTTAGAAGCTGCTTAAGGACTGCTTAAGTTACTTAGACAGCTTAGTTTAGCGTCCGTGACAACTTGAAATCCGCTACAACCCAGACGTCGACAACACAGAGCATCCCAGATGCTGCCAGCTTCGTTTCAACGAACTTGAATCGACAAGCTCTTTCAAAGAGCTTGAGGCCAGCGGTTTCCCAATTGATTCTTTCGAAGATTAGTCGTTAACTTGGATATCGCAGTAAGTATTCTCTAGCATTTTTGGCATGTGCGAGATAGGATGGATACCTGCACGATTTTTTGCATTTGAAGCCTCTGGGTACTGTTCTAGTCAATATATCCTAATTCCAACACTTCTTGCAGTAATCCCAAGGGTGCAGACTTCAATGCAGGTATTAATATTATAATAATATAAATAAACTTTATTTTATTTTAAAATTTAATTATTTAATTATATAATTATTTTTATTTTTATATTAATTTATTTATAAAATATAAAAAGTTTATTATAAAAAGTTTATTATTATTATATAATAAAAATTATATAATAAAAATTATATAATAAAAATTTTAATAAAATATTAAAAATTAAAAATAATTTTTTATATATAATATAAAATCAAATTTATTATAAATAAGATTTTAAATATTATATAAATTTATTTTATAAAATTATTAAATAATTTAATTTATTAAATAAAAAATATATAATTATTTATTTAAATATTAAAAGTAAAAAAGTATTAAATTTATAAATAATTTAATTAATTTATTAATAATAAAATAAATTAACTAGGAGGATTAAATAATTATTTTTTAATTAATTTATTTAAAGGAATAGTAAAATTTACTCCGTTTAGTGCTTAAAGCTATAAGGTTTTTGTTTGCCGAATAAGACTACCCGGTGCATATGTATAGACCTATGGGAGCTGTAGTATAGCGCAAGACCCACCTCGCGTGGCACAGACCCCGCTAAACCCAACCTTCGACAGCCTTACAATTACGTCTTCCCCACTATTGTTCACGGTTATCATTTAATTCAAAGAGCTCAACAGGACCTGGGCATGATCCATGACTTATGGGGCAAATTCGTAAACCAGAAGGTCCTAATAGTAAGTGTTGCAGAGTCTGAAAAGTGATGTTAAGGCTTACAGGGCTGGCCGCCATCAGTACAACGATGTTTCTCAACGGGAAGCAGCCCTGCGAAGGATGTCTCGTCGACCTTACTTTTTCTCCGAAAAGACGAGATTCACGAGACCGAGAAACCTTACAAGCTACAATACAATACTGAAGATGCGATTCCCCAACAAAACACCGTTCAAGAGAGTCGCGGGCCAATATCTATCCGGGATCTGAGAGGACAATCGAGGTCGTTCTCTTTCGAAACGAATGGTTTCTCAGTATTAGAAATTGAATCCAAAATGGATGCAGACGACTTTACCGATGAGACGAAAGTAAAGAACGTTTACTATCCTGAGGTTCAATCACTTCTTCTCAGATATTTCGGAGCAAAGCGTGTTGAGATTTTGGAGCATCTGGTGACCAAGCCCCTTCCCTTTCAATGTCAATTTGACAGAGGCTAAAATCAACAGATAAGAAAAAGACACCCTGAATTTCCAATTTCAACTGGTGGAGACTACGACTACCTTCAACCGGCATCAATTGTGCATGTTGACTTCACCATGGCCTCTGTGTTAGAAGCAAGCCAAGATATTTTGAAGGTCAATAATGCAGAATACGATCGTATTCAATGCATCAAGTAAGCAAAGCTCCTCACAATGAAGTTATTCGAGCTCACTATCATAGCATCTGGAAACCATTGCGAGGCCCTCTTACAGATTGGCCCCTGGCATTCTGTGATGCCGAGAGCGTCAACGTCGAGACCGATTTGATCGCTGCAGATGTGGTCTCACGAACCGGGTACACGGAAAATTTTCTAGTGTACTACAATCCGAAGCATCAATGGTATTACCTGAGTGAACAAAAGCCAACAGAGCTTTCTATCTTCTGTCAAGGAGACACCAAGTTTGTCGATGAGAAAAGTATGTCCAGCTTTCAGATCAACTTGAGTCAGTCAATCAATACTGATCTATACATAGGTGTGCCGCATTGTGGCTTCCGCAATCCTCTCAGCGACCCCAACGAGCGTCCAAGAGAGAGCATTGAAACGAGGGCGTTCGTTTACTACTGACGTAGCAAGCCTGCTCTTTCACCAACTAGCTTGCATAGCCACCACCTTGAAAAGAGTTGAGTATAGGGCTTGCGACACATCACAAGCTTGAGAAAATGTTCTTGCCCTTTGGGCGTTGTCCAAATTAATTTCCTCTTTCGTTCACCGTTAAAAACAAGTTATGACTTCCAGTTACTTCCATCACTGCCACCACAGAAGCCACAAACTAGTGAAGTAGATGCATAAGTGCCAATTACAACACCTGCAAGGTTCAGTCCCGCTCCCGCAGTCCCGGAATACGCCCCGTACTTTGTATGTCTAATCATCAGATTCATCGCGTTTGTAATCCATTGCTGCACCGCTCGTGCCGCCAACTTCGAGCACCTCGCCCTTCGCAAAGCCATGCTTTTCTCCCGCCTTTTCTTTCGTCTGAGGTGGCCAAGCCTTCTTCCAGGGCTGAGTCTTGGATTTAGCTTGGGCCTTGGAGGGCTGGCTGTTCTTCTGGAGAGCGTCCATTGTTTCGTCTGCTTGAATTAATACTGCCCATTTAGCTTGGTACTACCGCTGTTGACTCACTTCTGAACTCCTAAATGTGGGTTTCGGTTAATGATGATTTCGGAGTTCGAATAATTGATGAAATAGAGAACAAGTTCAGGGAGCGACCAGTTCTTAGCCACGAGCATCCACAGCCCACAAAGTATTGCGAAGCTCGAGGGGTATTGCGTAATTTTTGGAATTAGATTAACCTCTGCTCACCTATTGGTCAGTTGGGTCAAGGACCTTTCTGCACCCACTCGTTTCAGCATGCGAGTTTATCAGGTGGCTTGATATCAAGAATGTCGTCCGCCTCACTTTTTGGCCCTTCCGCTTTCCTGTTCTTATTGGGTGCAACTTAAACCATTTTATTGGTAACCCAAAACGGTTCGCTGAACAAAACGGTTCGCCGTACTACGGAGACGTGTATGTAGCCTCATCGCCAATCTACGGAAGGCGATAAGGTAAAGATGTCTCAGCGCAAAACGCCAAACGCCAAACGCAAAACGCAAAAACAGCCCCACATGGCCCCACACCCTCAGAAAATCGTCAGTAACCTTAGTACCTTAATTTATATGGGAACCCCCGCCTAATTCAAGTACCTTAATTACTTAGTGTTTGGCCCTTAGTATAGCGCTTAGCCCCTGTAATTTAGGGCGTAGCTCCCTATTTTTAGGCCCTTGATATAGTGCTTAGTCCCTATAATTTAAGGTATAGCTCCCTATTAAAAAAATCACTCCCTAAAAAAATATCGTAATTTTTAGGAGATAATCCGGCAAGGATTATAAGCCCGGGTATTAGATCATGAGATAATATAAAATTATTTTAAATCTGGCGCTTTTTAATTAAATTTTTAAGATATTAAAAGAATCTAAAATTTATTAATTTATATTTTTTTTTAGATTAATATTAATTAATTTAAAAATTAATTAAGTTATTTATTCGTTATAAGAATATTAAATAACTTAGATATTTTTGAAAAAAATATTTTATTTTATTATTTATATTTAGTCTTAAATATTATCTTTAAATTTATATATCAAGAAAGTTTTTTTTATTTTAAATAAATTAATTTCCCGATTATTTTTATTATTTTTTAAAAAAAAATATAATATTAAAAAAATATATAATAAATATAATATTAAAAAAATATATAATAAATATAATATTAAAAAAATATATAATAAATATAATATTAAAAAAATATATAATAAATATAATATTATATATATTTTTTTAATTTTTTTATTTATTTTTATAATTTTTATAAATTAAAA
>Ga0302221_10001893_pt1 | contig 13217 bp, 3 predicted proteins | sample II_Palsa_E2_1_FD_193517 | JGI IMG/M metagenome (GOLD analysis project Ga0302221, IMG submission 193517) | Peat permafrost microbial communities from Stordalen Mire near Abisko, Sweden - II_Palsa_E2_1 | ecosystem: Environmental > Terrestrial > Soil > Palsa > Peat permafrost | place: Sweden... | reverse complement strand
GATCTCTATGTGCTGAAGCGGTAGGAGAACTAGGGCGCAAATCAGCCGCGGGATACGCTGTGTAACTGTGATGCTAGGATAGCGAAGTTTAGGCCCCACCAATGGCTCCAGCAGAAATATCCATTAAGTTTTGATGGTGAGCGACGACATGACAGGATGAATCATCAGAGGTTGGTGTGGCAGGGGATTCATAGGCACGGCTAGTGGTACCCACGTTGGAGCATCATGCAGGGTGCTTCTGCCGAGCTTGCTATGATATGCTTTCTGCTTGTGAACAAGATGGCAAATCTTACGAGTAGATTCTATATTTACAAATATAGGAAACGAATATTTTATTGGTATGTTCTAATGAAAGTAATAAGGATGATAGTATGCGCTTTTGAGCGCCTTGGTAGCTGTGCACTACAAAGAACCAGTCGACCCACTATCAAGTTTTAAAACGAGCTGGTATGTCTACTACTATCGATGCCTTATTTACACACCTTGCCCGAAGCAGAGGTCGCTAAACCCGGGGGGGCACACCGTAGTACTGAGATTATAAATAAATTTTTAGGTTCTTTATTTAAACATTTATTAATCTTTTTAATAAAATTAATAAAGGTTTTAGCTTGCTTAATATTAATATTTAAAAGGCTTTTTTTAATAAATTATATAAAAAATATATAATTATTTATATTTATATTCTTTTTTTAAAAATAAAGCTATTATAAATCTTTTATAATAAATATTTTTTAAAGTTTTATTATTTAATATTTGTATATTAAAAATAAAGCAAAACTTTTGCTTTTTGAATTTAAATATTTATTATTAAATTATTAAAAAAAATTTGAGCTATTTTTTATTATATATAATATATTTGCCATTTTTTTTTCAATAATAATAATGATTTTTTAATAGCTTATTTATTAGATTTTAAATTTTTGTTGGTACATTTTTGTTCACTTTGTAGGTCACGTAACCACGCTAGTCCCAATTAGGTTAGGCAACCAAAGGAAGGTTAATAATATTATAATGCTATCGACCTACCTTTTAAATAATTAACCACCTATTAAATGCAATTGCATATCACGATATTATATGCCTTGCTATGTATTATAAATAGACCGACAATTTTATTTAATAAATAAATTTTAATTAAAAGTTAAATAGTTTGTTTTTATTAATATAATCATTGAAATAAAATATTATTAAAATATATTAATATTAAAGCTTTAAATGATTTTTATGCTTATTTTCTTTTTAATAGCTTTATTATTTTTATTTTTATTAAGTGTTGCGTGGCCACATTATATAACCTCGCTTAGCTAGATCATAGATCACTTTATAGTAATATAGAATAAATTATCCTTTACTACAACTAATACATTCGCAACAATAGTAGCAATAATGCTATTTAATTTGTTAAAAGCTTTATAATAGCCCTAAACACAATTATAGTCGACCTCTTGCCTATTAACATCTTAAATCCGCTATTGCATAAAGCTTAATGCTAGCGCAATTTAACCTTGCAACTATTAAACTTGCTTATTAGCTTTATAATATTATTGTTAAAAATATTAAACTTACTAATTTTATTAGACTTTAAACTTGTATTACAATTAAAAATATCCTTTACAATTATCTAATATAAGAAGTTATACTATAGTTAAAGTTAAGTTGCGCAAGCTAAACTTAAACTCTAATTAAGCGCAAGCTATTCCCCTTAACTTAGCTAGCTAGCAAACATTCATTTAATATAGCACTTTAAAAATTTATTAGCAAAACGCAAGACTTAGCAAGTTTACTAAGCAATACAACTAAACTATCTTTAATGCCTTAAATTACTCTAAAAAGTAATATAATAAAAGAGTTAAGCAAAGGGAATATGCTTTTTATATTAAAAACTAAAGTTAATAGTAACAATAATATGCCTAGCAACAATAAAGCGCCTATAAGCCAAAACCTTTAACTAGCTATTTCTTTAAAACTTTGCTAAAAACTTATAACCTTAATTGTATAAGCTATAAATTATTAGCTGCTTAAGCAATATAAAGAGTGTTACGGTTTTGGCATTCTATGTCACGTGGTTACGTGCACTAGCGCGGGCTAGCATAGGCGGTGTAGAGCAGCAGAACCCGAGTATTTACATAAACCGATCCTTTGTAAATAACCTCTTCTTTCTTTAACTTTAAATAGTTGTGTCGGAACATATACTGCATTTACCCCTAGTATTGTTCTTACTTCTATTCCTGTACAGCCTGACTGCCGGCCCTATTCCTAATCCTACTTTCGGGTTTTGGCGGGCCTGCTTTTCGGGCCCTAGTTTAGATCCTCTATACGCGCGGGCCCGATGCATTTAATATATCCCACTTTTATTTGTAAGTGGGATATACACGACTTATACAATTATACTCGGCCCGTTCGGGCTATGCATAACTCGTACAAATCGGCACTTGCTTTGCGTGTACTATTTTACTTCTTACGCTCCTTATATATATATAGTAGTCCCTATTTAACAAGGGACATACATTACAAACTTATTAAATATATTACTTTTAGGGTACTATTATATATTACACATTCGGATCACCTAGCTATACTAACACTAATTAGTAGTTAATTTATTTAGTTGAATAAACTACAAAGTAGCTAGGTAAAGACTAGAAGAGACATTTTATATTTGTTGTAATAAATCAAAAAGAAAATCGAGTAGCAATACCGAGTTAGCTTAATTTTTGGACTAATTTTGCGCTACTTTACAAAGTTGTGCTAAAGGAATTCGACAGCTCTTCTTTTAAATTAAGTAAAATCAAGAGGTATAAAAGACTTTTAAGGATTTAAGAAAGGATTAAGTAATAATACCGAGTTAGCTTAATTTTTGTATTATTTTTGCGTCTACTACGCAACTTACTATTCTTATAATATATAAACTATTATACAAAGGCAATTTTATTATATAACGATAATATATTCCTATTCCTTACTACAAAAAGCTATAAGCTAGACAAGGACTACTAAGGCAAAGACTTCGACTTAAACGACCCGGAAACCCGTATAACGGAATATATAAATAACTATATTGCTTTAATAATCTTATAGTGCAAATATTACAAATATATAAACTTTAACTGCTAAGAGGAAGTTTAAGAGAGTTTAGAAGGCTAAACGCTTAAAATGCTTAAAAAGACTAGTCGATTAGCTATTAAAGAACTTTATACGTATTTACGTGCATATAAAGTATAAGTTAAAAAGCAAGTCGGATCGATTTTATTTGCTAAAACAATTTATAATATCCTTATAAAGGAAATATAGCATATTTAAATAAAGGACAAAATCTAAAAAATGCTTAAATCGGATTAAGAGTTTAACTTTAAGTTAAATCTAGCATATTAAAAGCTATAAGTAATGCTATATATAACAATTGAACGGAATATTAAACAAAACTAGTTAATTATATATTATATAAAACCACTTTAGCTAAAGCAAACCCTAAGTTGTATGCTACTAAAATAGCTACCCCGGGACGAAATACCACGTCTACTAGTATAGCTATATAGACAATTTAATAGTAATTTGCACCCTTTACTTAGACAAGGATTATTATCTCTTATTATACAACTAGAGCTAGTTGTCTCGCACAATTTACCGATTTATATAACTTAGCTATAGCTACTTGCAAACATAATAAAAATCTATATAAGTGACGACAAGAAATACAGGGGTAAGGAGTATAATATTTTAGACATTAAACTCTAAGTGTTTTTCGACTATTATATAAAAGTCGGATTAGTAAATAACTAATTCTACTTAGCATTTTCTATTATACTTAAAGGATAAGCTAGCGCATTTTACTACGATAAAATATCTAAACAATTATACGATTTTATTACTATAATAGAAATGACTAAGACTTACTTTAAGATAAAGGAAAGGCGATAAAAGTATCTTATAAAATAAAGAAGAACGACACTTTACTATATTATAACAAAACACCTTAAAAAGACTTAACCCGAATGCTTGGAAGTGCTCTTTGACACCTTATATATAGCTTAGTAAGGACTATTAGCAAATACCAAAACAAGTACAACTTATAAGACCAAGTAATTAATATATGTAGCAGTATTCCAAAATGCCGACTTGCATTATTTAAACCGGCATTTACCTTTAAAGGTATATGCGTAAAACTACGCTTAGTAGTAAGGCAATTTGTATAAGAGAAGGAGCTAAAGGATTATTCGGCATACTACTAAGAGGACGAGAACGATAATTCGTATAAACCTACCTAGAACTAGACTAACCGAACGTATAAAGGTCGCGGGCGCAATAAAAGAGGTCGTTTTGCGAGCCGTTCCCGAGGTCGTTTTATAAAGCGTTTTTTAAGGCGTTTTGCAAGTCGCTTTGCAGGTTGTCTTGCAAACTATAACGAAATTACAAAAGATCGTATAAAGAAGTGCTTTGTTTGCAAACGACTAGGATGCTAGTCTATAAAGCATATAAATAAGGAGAAAAAGAAAGCATATTAGCAGTTTATTGCAAATGTATTAAAAGAGGATTTTTAGGGTTTTATACTAAAATTCGAGGGAACCCCGAACAAGAATAGCAATAGCAATAATAAGTTAAACGATTTATTGCAATTGCACAACTTATAATAGATTGCATTGCTAAAAATGCACAAATTACTATAAAATATAAAGTAATTCTTTACCGAATTTAGTAAGATTAATAGACTAAAGGCAATAATAACCCTAAACAACTAGTCGTTTATGCATACAATTACTATAAAAGACATTTTTACCTAGCCCTTAAAAATATTAGTTTTTACATTTAAGGATCGCTATTCCTCGAGCGTATTTTAAGGAATTATGCCCGATAGCGGCACATTAAGCGTATTAACGGCAAAGGAGCTACAAGTCTTAGCATTACAAAAGCTCGACCCGATAGTTAAGATTAATTATACGAATACTAAAAATTATTATATCCGATTCGGCAAAAGGTCGGCAACTGCACAAGGAACAATTACTATAAATATACTACTTAGGCCAATTATATTCTATATCGTGCTAGCAAATATACTATTTTTATATTATATCTAAAATATAGATAAAATAGGGGTTAAATTAAATAACTTAGCTAATATTCTAATTTAAAGCAAGAAGACTATGCTAATTATACAAAAATAGGGCTACTTATAAATGCTCTTGCACAAAGAAGAAGCTATAGTATATAATTACTTGATAGAAATAAAGCTAAAGCAACTTTATTGCCGTTTTAGACACTTATCCATATAAAGACTAGCAAAAGTACTAAAACAAGCCGGGTATATAGACATTAATTAACGCATAATCGAACAATTAACAAAGTATTATAAAGGTTATTAATTGCATGCGAAATTACTTGGCCGATTTAAGTTTACCCTTAAAGACGACTACAATTTTAACTATTTAATTATAATTGATATGCTTTACTTAAACGGCAAACTAGTGCTTTAAGCTATCGATAAAGCTACGGCATTTAATGCCGCATGGTTTTTAAAGGATATATTAGCAAAAATAGTATAAGATATTATATAATTATACTAAATTAACATATACTAAGGTCTACTTAATTACTTAGTATATAATACCGGGAAAAACTTCTTATCGATAAAATTCCGGTAATATGCAAAATTATTAGCTATTAAAGTAAAAGAAGTACTAGTTAAAGCTTATAATAGTATTAGCAAAGTCGAACGATATTATATACTATTAAAGCGTTTATACGAAATCTTATAAGACAAATTGCAAGATAAAAAGCTCGATAAAGAGATAATTTTGCAAATAGCAATAAAGGCTATAAACGACATTATAAGACCGGATAAGCTTATGCTTATGCTCCTTATTTTTAAATTATATCTTAAAATTATAAACTAAGACCCCCTAGCACTTACTATTATTAAAAGTGTTAGTATAGCCAGGTAATCCGAATGTGTGACACACAATAGTACCCTAAAAGTAATATATTAAATAAGTTTATAATATGTGTCCCTTATTAAATAAGGACTGCTATATATATATAATAAGCGTAAAAAGTAAAATAGTATACGCAAAGCAAGTGCCGATTTGTACAAGTTATGCATAGCTTAAACGGGCCGAGTATAACTATATAAGTCGTGTATATCTCACTTATAAAAAGAAGTAGGATATACTAAATGTATTAAGCCCGCGCGTACACAAATCTAAACTAAGGCCCAAAAAGCAAGCTTGCTAAAACCCGAAAGTAGGATTTAGAATAAGGCCAGTAATTAAGCTATATAAGAATAAAAGTAAATGCAATATTAGGGGTAAATGCAATATATATTCCGACACTAGTAACCTTTTCTTCTCGTACAAAATGCACTCAAATTAAATGTAAACTATGCTTAAGTAACCAAAAAACAAGTAAGGTAAAGCAAGTAATTAAATAGATTAAAAACAAGGAAAAAAAACCCGAAAGAGCTGCAATGTGCTTTAGTCCTCACGTAACCGGGAAACCTAAAAATTCCTCTGTTACATGCTATTGCTGCCTTGTTTTTTAGGCCGCCCTTAAAAGGGGAATTCCCCCTCCCGGAGTAGCCTTAATCCTTAAGCTGCCCCCGAAGGGGCAACTCGCCAATTTTGCCTTTCTCCGAGTAGCCTTAAACTTAAGGCATTAACCGCGTCACGTGCCTTAGCCTAAAAGCCCTTAACTACACTTGCGCTATTTGCTCTCTTTACTTATCCTTTAACCCGTATATCTAATTAATTTGTATCAATAAACCTCTTTAAAGCCTTATTCGGAGTCCCCTTAATTATAGCATTTACTAGGTTATCTTAGCCGTTAATCTATTATATCTTTATAAGTTCCTTTTATTTATACAATTGTCAAATAGCTATAATATCGATTATTAGCCTCTTCTCTTTAGTAGTTTTAAGCTTAACAAGGCATTTGTATAATAAATAAGAATCGGTATAAATAATAATTAGGGTTAAAAGTAATCCTAGTTAATTAGTAACCATTTTAATAGTAATATTAATAGCAATAGCTATATTAACACCTCTTACTATTTTATATACCTCTAATACAAGGACACTTTTAGTAACCCGTTTGCTCTTTATATTGTTATAATGCACTAAGTTGCCTTATAGCTTAAATAAGTCTAATATTATGCTTATAGTTTTGTTTGCAAGGATAATTTTATATTTAATTTAAAAGCTTAAATCTTTATTATTTGCAAACAATTTATCGACAAATACAAATAGCTTTATATACTTTAAATTTAGATTAACGTATCTAATTCCTCGTTTTAAGTTATTTAGTTGCTATTGCAGTCGTTTATTTAGCATTACTATATCTTTTTTAGTTAGTTTTTAGTGCTAAGCTATAATTGACAAGTCGAAAATAGCCTTTAATTAGCAAATTGTTATAATATATGCTTTGCAGGCTTATTACTCCTTATACTAGTTATTTTAAGCAAGTAATTTTGCGTCGACTAGCTCGATTTTCTTGCCTTAGCCTTTTTGCACTAATAAGATCGAATCCCCTTCTTGTTAAAGGATATACCCGTTAAAAATTAATAGCATATCAGGTGACAACTGCTTTATAGGTTTTATAATAATATTTGCTTTTACAAGTTCCTTGTACTTTAAGGCCTTAAATTTGCTATCCTCTAAAATTAAAGTATTATTTGTCTACATTTTAACTAATCCGAATGCATATGCTATTATTATTAAAAGGCAAGGATTATATAATAAAGTCGTTATATATAGCCTTTCCTAGTAATATTTATAATATATAGCCCACTAATAGGTTTTAGCTTCTAATATATTATATAATAGTTTTTATATAATTATAATTATTTTAAATAAGAATTAGGCCTTAAGTTCTTTAAGTAAATGTGCTAAGATTTATCGATTTAAGAATATTATAAATTAGACATATGCTTATATAACGTCTTAAAAGAATAAGTTAATATCTATTTTTGCAAGTAATAATGCAAGTGCTATAATTAGCCTTTAGCTTACTTGCTAAATTGTAAGTAATTATATTAAAATCACTTCCTTCCCTTTATTATTATATACTTGAATTACTAATTGTAATTTCTTATATAATAAGTCAATTAACTTGCCCTTAACTTCGTTTACTAGTCTAAAATTGAAAATTTTGCTTTTATAAACCTTAAAATTGTATAAGATAAACTCAAAAATATCTCTTGCAATTAAGGCCTTAATTTCTTGCTTTTATAAAGCTTAAAATAGTGGTCCTAGTATAATAATTACCCCTTACTTCTTTAGCTAAAGTAAAAGTTGCAAGTTAGCCTCCTCTTTCTTAATACTAAAAATTTTTAAGTTTTCTTTGTGCTAATAAAAAAGAATTTCGATAACTAGTCTTATAGCTCGAGTGCTAGTCGCTAATTCCTTTGCTTTATTAATAACCTTTGCCGGGTTTATTAAATTATAAGTTAAAACTACTTAGTATATTTTTGCACTAATTAAATTAATTTGCAAATTTATATAATATAGCTTTATAATTATAAACCGAAAATTAGTTAATTTATATAATATTTGAATTATACAAGTTTTGCTATCTATTACAATTAGTTTATATAAGCCCTTTTATCCTTTATTCTCGCGCTATACTTATATATCCGATTAAAGCAATAAATCGTGCATTTTATCTATAATTAGTCTATTTTTAGTAGCAAGTGCTTCTTAAACTTAGCATTCTATATAAAATTATTATACTTCTTTTATTATTATACAAATAGCCTTTACTCTCCTAGTAATAGTCGGTGCCGGGGAGTCTTAGTTTATAATTTTAAAATATAACCCAAAAATAAAGAGCGTAAGCACAAGCTTATCCGGTCTTATAATATTGTTTATAGCCTTTATTATTATTTGCAAAATCACCTCCTTATTAAGCTTTTTATCTTGTAATTCGTCTTATAAGATTTTATATAAACGCTTTAATAGTATATAATATTATTCGACTTTACTAATGCTATTATAAGCTTTAACTAGTACTTCCCTTACTTTAATAGCTAGTGATTTTGTATATTACTAAAATTTTATTAATAAGAAGTTCTTTTTAGCATTATATATTAAGTAATTAAGTAAACCCTAATACATGTTAATTTAATATACTTATATAGTATCTTATGCTATTTTTACTAATATATCCTTTAAAAACTATGCGGCATTAAATGCTATAGCTTTATTAATAGCTTAAAGCACTAGTTTGCCGTTTAAGTAAAGCATATTAATTATAACTAAATAGTTAAAATTGTAGTTGCCCCCAAGGGTAAACTTAAATCGGCTAAGTAATTTCGCATACAATTAATAACTCTTATAATACTTTATTAATTATTCGATTATACGTTAATTAATATTTGCATATCCGGCCCGCTTTAATACTTTTGCTAGTCTTCGTATAAATGGGTGTCTAAAACGGCAATAGAGTTGCTTTAGCTCTATTTCTGTCAAGTGACTATATACTATAGCTTCTTCTTTGTGCAAAAGCATTTATAAATAGCCTTATTTCTATATAATTAGTATAATCTTCTTGCCTTAAATTAAAATATTAGCTAAGTTATTTAACTTAACCCCTATTTTATCTATATCTTAAATGTAATACAAGAATAGCGTATTTGCTAATATAATATAAAATATAATCGGTCTAAATAGTATATTTATAATAATTATTCTTTATATAATCGCTAATCCTTTGCCGAATCGAATATAGTAATTTCTAGTATTTATACAATTAATCTTAATTGTTAAGTTGAGCTTTTGTAGTGCTTAAACTTGAGGTTTTCTTGCAATTAATACGCTTAATGCGCTATTGTCGAGCATAATTCCTTAAAATACACTTAAAAAATAATAATCCTTAAACGTAAAAACTAATATTTTTAGGGGCTAGGTAAAGATGTCTTCTATAGTAATTGCATGCATAAATAACTAGTTATTTAGGGTTATTATTGCCTTTAATCTATTAATCTTACTAAATTCGGTAAAGAATTGCTTTATATTATATAGTAATTTGTGCATTTCTAGCAATATAATCTATTATAAGTCGTGCAATTGTAGTAAATCGTCTAACTTGTTATTGCTGTCGCTACTCTTATTCGGGGTTCCCTCGAATTCTAGTATAAAACCTTAAAAATCCTCTTTTAATACATTTGCAACAAATTACTAGTATACCTTCTTTTTCTCCTTATCCGTATACTCTATAAACTAGCATCTTAGCCGCCCGCAAACAAAGCACTTCTTCGTATAATCCTTTGTAATTTCGTTGCAATTTGCAAAACGACTTGCAAAACGACTTGCAAAACGCCCTAAAAAACGCCTTGCAAAATAACCTTAAGGACAGCCTGCAAAACGGCCCCTTCTATTACGCCCGCGACCCTTATATATTCGGTCGGTCTAATATTAAGTAAGTTTATACAAATTATTGTCCTCTTAATAATATGCTAAATAATCCTTTAGCTCCCTCTCTTATACAAATTGCCTTATAGCTAAATGTAGTTTTGCGCATATACCCTTAAAAGTAAATGCCGGTTTAAATAATGCCGGTCGGCATTTTAAAATGCTATTACATGCATTAATTACTTAATCTTATAAGTTATACTTGTTCTAGTATTTTGCTAATAGTCCTTACTAGGCTATATATAAGGTATTAAAGAGCACTTTTAAGCATTCGGGTTAAATCTTCTTAAAGTGTTTTGTTATAATATAGTAAAGTATTATTCCTCTTTATTTTGTAAAATACTTTTGCTGCCTTTCCTTTATTTTAAAGTAAGTCTTAATTATTTCTACTATAGTAATAAAATTGTATAATTATTTAGATATTTTATTATAATAAAATGCGCTAGCTTATCCTTTAAGTATAATAGAAAATGCCAAATAAAATTAGTTATTTGCTAATCCGACTTTTATATAATAGTCGAAAAACACTTAAAGTTTAATATCTAGAATATTATACTCCTTACTCTTATATTTCTTGTCGTTACTTGCATAAATTTTTATCATATTTGCAAGTAGTTATAGCTAAGTTGTATAAATTAGTAAACTATGCAAGATAACTAGCTTTAATTATATAATAGGAAATAGTAATCCTTATTTAAGTAAAAGGTGCAAATTGCTATTAAATTATTTATATAACTATACTAGTAAATGTAATATTTCGTCTTAAAGTAGCTATTTTAGTAGTATATGACTTAAGGTTTGCTTTAGCTAAAGTAGTTCTATATAGCGTATAATTAACTAGTCTTATTTAATACTCTATTTGATTGTTATATATAATATTACTTGTAGTTTCTAGTATGCTAAATTTAACTTAAAGCTAAACTCCTAGTCTAATTCGAGCATTTTTTAGATTTTGTCCTTTGTTTAAATGTGCTATATTTCCTTTATAAGGATATTGTAAATTGTTTTAGCAAATAAAATCGATCCGACTTGCTTTTTAACTTATACTTTATATATATGTAAATATATATAAAGTTCTTTAATAGCTAATCGACTAGTCCTCTTAAGCATCTTAAGCGTTTAGCCTTTTAAACTTTCCCGAACTTCCTCTTAGCAGTTAAAGTTTGTGTATTTGTAGTATTTGTATTATAAGATTGTTAAAGTAATATAGTTATTTATGCATTTTATTATATAAGTTTCCGGGTCGTTTAAGTCGAAGTCCTTGCCCTAGTAGTCCCTATCTAGCTTATAGCTTTTTGTAGTAAGGAATAAGAATATATTATTATTATATAATGAAATTGCTTTTATATAATAGTTTATATACTATAAAAATAGTAAGTTGCGTAATAGACGCAAAAATAATGCAAAAATTAAGCTAACTTGGTATTATTACTTAATCTTTTCTTAAATCCTTAAAAGTCTTTTATACTTCTTAATTTTACTTAATTTAAAAGAAGAGCTATTAAGTTCCTCTAATATAGTTTTGTAAAGTAGTACAAAATTAGTCCAAAAATTAAGCTAACTCGGTATTGCTACTTAATTCTCTTTTCGACTTATTATAACAAATATAAAATATCTCTTTTAGTCTTTACTTAGCTACTTTGTAGTCTATTTAATTAAATAAATTAACTATTAATTAGTGTTAATATAGCTAAGTAATCCGAATATGTGACATATAATAGTACCTTAAAAGTAATATATTAAATAAGTTTATAATATGTGTCCCTTGTTAAATAGGGACTATTATATATATATAATAAGCGTAAGAAGTAAAATAGTATACGCAAAGCAAGTGCAGATTTGTACAAGTTATGCATAGCCCGAATAGGCCGAGTATAACTATACAAGTCGTGTATATCCCACTTATAAAAGGAAGTGGGATATATTAAATGCATCGGGCCCGCGTGTACACGGATCTAAACTAAGGCCCGAAAAGCAGGCCCGCCAGAACCCGAAAGTAGGATTTAGAATAGGGCCGGTAATTAGGCTATATAGGAATAAAAGTAAACGCAATACTAGGGGTAAATGCAGTATATGTTCCGACAAAAAGAGCAAAAGCTATTTATATAGCAATAAAGGAAGTACGACGATCTTATGCGAAACGCTAAGTCTAAGAAGCACTTGCTACTAGAAATAGACTAATTACGGATAAAATGCACGATTTATTACTTTAATCGGATATACAAGTATAGCGCGAAAACAAGGGATAAAAGGGCCCTTATAAATTAATTGCAATAGACGGCGAAACTTGTATAATTCAAATGCTATACAAGCTAACTAATTTTCGGTTTATAGTTATAAAGCTATTTTATATAAATCCGCAAATTGACCTAATTAGTGCAAAAGCACTAAGCAACTAAGCCGTTTTAACTTATAACTTAATAAACCCGGCAGGGGTTAAAATAAAGGGATTAGCGACTACTACTCGAGCTATAAGCCTAGTTGTCGAAATTCCTTTTTACTAGCATAAAGAAAACTTAAAAGTTTTTAGTATTAGGAAAGAAGAGGCTAACTTGCAACTTTTACTTTAGCTAAAGAAATAAGGGGTAATTACTATACCGGGACTACTATTTTAAGCTTTATAAAAGCAAGAAATCGAGGCCTTAATTGCAAAAGATATTTTTAAGTTTATCTTATATAATTTTAAGGTTTATAAAGGCAAAATTTTCAATTTTAGACTAGTAAACAAAGTTAAAGGCAAGTCGACTAACTTATTATATAAGAAATCACAATTAGTAATTTAAGTATATAATAACGAAGGAAAGGAAGTAATTTTAATAT
>Ga0302221_10001891_pt1 | contig 13225 bp, 4 predicted proteins | sample II_Palsa_E2_1_FD_193517 | JGI IMG/M metagenome (GOLD analysis project Ga0302221, IMG submission 193517) | Peat permafrost microbial communities from Stordalen Mire near Abisko, Sweden - II_Palsa_E2_1 | ecosystem: Environmental > Terrestrial > Soil > Palsa > Peat permafrost | place: Sweden... | reverse complement strand
ATATTATATTATTTTTTATAAATTATAATTATATTTTAATAATATATAATATATTTTTAATTAATAAAGTATATATATAATAAATTATTATTAAAATCAATAAGATTAAAATATTATATAAAAAATTAATTATAAATATTAAATTTATTATATAATAAATAATAATATATTATAATTAAAAATATAATATAAGACTTAAATTTAATAAAAAAAATAAAGTTTATTTATTTAAAAAAAAATATTAAAATAAAAAAATTAAATAATAAACTAAATTATAAAAAATTAAAATTATTTAAAATTAATAAAAAAATTAAATTTATAAATTATAAACTTAAATTATTAAAAATTATAAAAATATATTTAATATTTTATATATTATTTTTTAAATTAATATTTTTAAATATATTTATTATATTAATTATTAAAGTTTAATAATTAAATTTATAAAAAAAATATAAAATTAAAATTATTTTTAATTATTAATATATATAAAATAAGATTAAATACTTAATTAAATAAAAAAAATATTTATAATTAAAAAATATTTAAGAATTAAAAAAAAATCTTAATTATTTTAAAAAACTTAAAAAAATTTATTAAAAAAATTTAAAATTTCTTAAAAGATTAAATTAAAATTAAAATTATTTAAATTAAAAATATTTAAAAAATTAAAAATATTAGAAATAAAAACAAAGACTTTATAATTTCGTGTTTTTTTTTTAACTCTTTAGTTTTTATTATATTTAATTTATTTAAAAAATAAAGACTATATTATATTATTTTAATTTTTTTATAATAAAAGAATTAACGTTATTTCTATAAGTAGATTATATAAACTATAATTTTTTAAGCTTAAATTATAATATATTTTTTTTTATTCTTTTAAAGTATTTTTTTAACGTTTAATAATTACTTAATTATTTTCTTAAAGTATATTTTTATTTTAATTATTAATTAATTTATTATATAAATATTTATAATAAATATATTTAATATAATAAAAAAATAAATTAATATTAATAATATACCGATAATTTTTTTTTTATAAATAAAATAAGATAATATCTCGAAATTATAAATTTTAATATTATAAACTAGTTTAATTCTTTTTTTTATTTTATATTAAATCTTAAAAGATATATTAAAAAAAAATTATTATTAAATAAATAATATTTTTTTATTTTATTTATTATAATAAAATATTATTATATTAAAAAAAAAAAATATTATAAACTATTATTATAACTTAAAGTTTAAGTATAATAAATATTATATTATAAAGAATTTTATAATATATAACGAGATTATATAAAGATCACGTGATAGATCTTAAAGATTTATTAATAAAGAATAAAAATTTAAAAAATCTAAAACTTTTTAAAAATTTAATATAATATTAAGGATTATATAATAAAAAAAAGTTTTTAAATAAATAAAAACTTTATACTTAACTTAAATAATATTTTTTATATATTTATAATTATATAATACTTTAAAGTATTATTAAATAATATTTATCGGACTTATTAAAGTTTTTTATTTAAGATTCTTTAATTATTAATATATTAAAGCTTACTTTTATTACAATAAACTATAAGTATTATATAAACTTAAACTTAATATATAATTTTATAAAAAATATTTAAATATATAACTTTAATAAAAATATAAAAATAATTTAATTAAATATTAAATTTATATTACTTTAATTATTAAAATTAAAAAACTAAAATAATAAAGCTAAAATAAAAAAATTAAAATATTTTAAAGGTTTTATAAAATAATATTATAAGTTAAGAGATTTTTTATTTAAACAAAAAAGCTTTAAAAACTTTAAGTAATTGCGGATAAGAAGCGGGATATTAATTATTATAAAGTTGAAGAGTCATTTTAGACTTTCGCGATAAGAAGGAAAATCGACGTCTCTTTATAAAATTAGCGGCTTTGAAAGAAACTTATTTATTATTTAAGCTAGAAACTTGGCTAACGAGAAATCTGCACTTTACTTTGGCTTGGATTCACCGTAGATATATGAAATTCTGGATATACGTACTGTTATGTCTGAGACATTTTCTCTCTCAAGGAAAAGGTAAGTAGTAAAAAACCCAAATATATATATTGAAACTGACCGGATAATCCTCGTTAGCGTTTATTGGGCCCCCTTTAGTCATCTCAAGTTCATCCATGCACGCGCTCTAAACTTCCACCCTGTAACACTTTTGGACTTTTTTGCAATGTCCCCCGAGCTTTTCTCATCCGTTTCAAATTTGTTTGGTGACGCTTTAGGTATATTTTGCTTTTTATTAGCATACAGATTCGTCGCTTTTCTTTTTTTGCTTTGCTCTAGCTACTGCGTTTTTGATGTTATTTTCTGTGCTGGTATGATGTAGTGTATTTATAGGTCCGCTACGGCGCTTTTTTCATGTTTTTGGGGAGGGGGGATAGGGTGATTTGGGCGTTGGTGTTGGGTATTCTGTTTGTGGGAGGAGAATGGGAAGGAGGATGAGGAGGAGGGATGGGATGATAGTTTTGCGTGTATTTGTGGAGTTGGAGAAATGTTGGCTTTCGAGGGTTGGTATGAATAGGGGAAGGTGGCATAGCACGTGACATACAGCAGAACGGGAGAATATATAAGAAATGTATACTACAGTAGCTGGAGTATAGAAAGAAGACAATTGACCCGCCGATTACTTAAATGCCAGCTTGTGATGTATTAGAATTAGAGGCGAACGCGAGTTCAGGGCGTGCTGGAGCCATGGGGAAAACTATAGGCCCATGCTACAGGGCATATTACAGGGAGCGGGGCCTGTAGGTAGTTATTATAAAGTGCTTACAGGGCGTGTAGTTGAGCGCGAGTTCAGGGCGCGCTGGCTCTCGTTTCAGGTATTTCGTTCCTGGATCCTCCTTGTGCTTGGCGTCCTCGTTCCTGGCGTCCTCATTCCTGGCGTTCTTGTACTTGGGGTTCTTGTCCTGGACGATACAGGTATTGAGAGTCCTAGATGGTCTCGGGAGTCGTCGGCCGTATAGCGGCCGACGACTGTCTCGCTTCCTGCAGAGCTGCAAGTTGTAGCTGGCTGGGTGTTTTAAAGGGTATTTTGTAAAAGGGTCCGAGCGAGAGATGAAAGATATACGTTTAAGCAAAGATAACAGCAAAAGTAAAAGCAAAGATAATCGGTTGTATATTTTGCGCAAAGAGAAGTAAGCGCGAGCAGGGTCGCGAAATAACTCAAAGAAAGTATAGGTTTTAATAAAAATTTCAAGGAATTAGGTCTTTTAATAATAGAAATTAGAAAGTAAGATTTAAGTTCTTTTAGTTTTTGTTTTTGTTTTAGCTTAATAGTCTTGCTAATAATAAAAGATATCCCCTTATACCTAAAAATAAATTAATCTAAAATCCTGCTAAAATCTTTTTCTTTGAACGAGAGTTAATGTTTTGGGATAGCCTATGCAAGATATAATAGGGATTTAAGGCCTTTTCTTTTATTTTATCCATCCAATAAGAAAAAGAAACCATGTCGTTGAGATGAAATCGCCATTACATGAATCCGAAACCATTAAGCTATTCTATTCTATAACCGCATGGAAAAGACAGAGAGCCTCCAATACCTTAAGCCGAAATTAACACTCTGGAAGCACACGGAAAAGACAGATCCTCCAACACATAAAGCCGAAATCACCACTTTGCAATCCCACCAAAAAAAAAGAGATCCTCCAATGATATTTCAGACGCTAGGGCGAGCCTCCAATACGTTGTCGCATCGTCCGCTTGTTGATAGAGCCATGTTGATAACTTCATCTTGAGCCTGGAACTTCTTACGGTCGTCGGGGCTTCAGGAAGAAGTTGCAGCGGGGTAGTTCGTAACACGCAGATTATTTGCAGGCATCATCCAAGAACCTAGCGTTGGGATATCATTGGAGACTCCTACAACTTCCTCAACTCCTCTGTCATCTTGTCCTCAACAGGCACCACAGGCGTCTTGTCGCCCAACACCTTTCCCCACTCCTCCACTTTCTTCTGCATGGCCGCTGTGCGCTGTTCGGCAGTGCTGCCGTGTGCGATGCGTTCGGCAACCGACGAGTGGCTGTCCCGTATATATTGATCCATAGCGGGGGATAGCGAGGTCGCTGATGAAGGACTATGTTGTGCTGTTAGCTTGTGTTCTAATGGGTGGTCGATGGTTAAAGGAATTACTTACTTTTTGGATGCTCCACCCATTGGTAACATTGAGGACTAGCTGTTGGCTGCCTTATTGGAGTTGAGGGGTGAGGTGAAGTGCGTCGAGAAGTGTAAGTTGAGTGTGAGTTGCGGTATGGCTTGAAGTGTGAGAGTTGAAATCTGAGTTGTATTGGAAGTGGACGTGGGAGTGGAATCTTCTCTGGCTTCGAGATGCTCTCTGCTCAGACATTTCCTCCATATGGAGGGATCTGTTATTTTATATCCATCGATTCCACGCATCCTTGCGCCCAAGATCGAGTGCACCGAGTCTGAATTTCGCAGTGCGCATCAACTCTCTCTCACTTTGCGGGCGCACTGGGCGCCATTCCACTCTATATGAGCAGAAGATTTCGACGCAATGCTCATTGCGCACTTTGTCCAGCGAGCAGAGGGCATCAAACCTCTCTATCTGCGCGGCGTACACTGCGTACTATCTTTCCAGTCGAGAATTCCACACGGGCAGAAACAACTCGACGCAATGCTCATTGCGCACTTTCCTAGAGAGCCGAGAACATCGATCTCTATCTGCGCGGCGCATACTGTGTGCATTCTCCTACACGAGCACTCCTTATGGGCAGGAAGTCTCAACGAAATGCTCGTTGCGCACTTTTCGCTTCGAACCGAGAGCCTTGCGTGTCTGAACCGAAGTGCTCATTGAGCATTCCTCACTGAGTTGTTGTTGGAGAGGGGTATCGCACGTGAGAGCTGCTGCTGGGTAGCCACCCCTGCCTCCTCCGTTGAAGATAATAGTTTGCCTTGCAAAATTGGCGAACATCTTTCAGCTTTGACCTGCGCAACATCAAGAAATTATGAAGCTTGAAATCACTTACGGTTTCTCGGCCACATAAATCACTACATGTACATGTATCGCAACGAGCTTGGGGTAACGCCCTGCTTTGGTGCTTTCGATTGCCGTACGAAGCTCGCGTTCAAAAGTCCTGCCACGCTGAAAAACGCCACAATGCTAAGATCTGCTAAGACTCTGTCGCCTAGCAACGGGTATAGTGATGAAGGTGCCTGAAGAAAAGTCGTTTCCAGGGAGATCGCTAGGCTTTAAGCCCTGAAGCTCGGGCCTAAAGAGCCTGTAATTAACTAGAGTCACGGTGGATGGCCGTTGCTATGCCAGGCCCAGGTCTTGGCAGTGGCGTTTTTCGCGTGCAGGACCACCAGGTGCAGGAATTCGTTGCCGGCCTTAGACGAGAACGCCAAAATCACACCCAAAATCACCAACTTTAAGAAATTAAATCCAATTCGCGCTAGACTCTATATAATTTATATTATATATAGTCAAACTCAGTAAGATAAAGTTTGATTATTTTTAAAAGAAATGGAGTTTCAAACTATTTTAAGTTATTAAATTCGAAAATAAAATTTCTTCACTAAAATTTTCTATATGCAAAAATAAATTTAAAATAATTATATACTTAAAAAAGCCGTGAGATTAAGAGACATATACTACTGATACTTTATATACTCTAGTATTCCTATTTCAAAAATTGGGGCATTATATTTTGTTCTTGATTTTTAATAAATTTTAAAACTTGTATTTTTGGTGTGATTTTGGTGTTCTCGCCTAAAGCCGGCAATGAATTCCTGCACCCCCTGGTGGACTTTTGAACGCGAGCTTCGTACAGTACGATGTATCCCATGATGGGATGATGGGGCCCTTTTGGTGTGGCAGGACAGGGGCTGTACCGAGTCAGTGAGAAGTAGGGATGGTAGAAAGACGTTTTTTATAAAAACGGGGTTGAGTGGCTATTTTTACGTTTTTTACCGCTTTTTAAAACAGGATTTTTTTATCTTTTCACGTGATCACTAAACGTGACTTGCTAGCCTAAAGTGGCTAGCTCAAAGAACCATTTCTCTTTCAAGAGCATTACGCGAAATTAGTGTCTTGAAAGTTGAGAAATCTGGGGATTTCAGTGCTTTCTGCCCCTTATTTGAGTCTACTTACAAATCATAGAATGTTGGAAATATTAAAAAAACAGGTTTTTTATTCAAAATATTATATAAAACAAACAAGTTTTTAATTCGGCCCCATCCCTAGTGAGAAGAGAAAGCTGCTTTCTTTCAACCGCATCGTCCTGTTGCCTGAAAAGGTCTCGCGCTTCAGACCCCCACACCCCCAACTGGCAAGGTGGCTGCACTGGCACTCGATTTCTGGTTCCTGAGCCGCCTTTGCTCTATCCGTTCCTGCCCAGTCGACTTCTGCGCGATGCGCGTAGAGCTTCTACTACCATACGTTGTTGCATCCTAGTCCCTGACTCCTGAGAATCCTCTCTGCCTGTTACTCTATCCGTTGCATCCTAATTCCTAACTACTGAGTCGAGTCGCCTCTCTAGCTATTGCTCTATCTGTTCCTGCTCCGTCGACTTCTGCGCAATGCGCATTGCGCGTGGAGCTTGTACTCCCACACGCTGCATCCCGAGCCACCTCTCCGCGTAGTGCTCAAACAGCCTTGCCCAGTTCAGTTCTGCGCAATGCGCGCGGGGCTATGTAATCTCTTATAAATTGCAAGCAGCTCTCGATGATATGATTCATTATCTTCTTCCTCCGCTTCTACCTCGTCCCTCATCAATACCGAACCTTTTTTCAACCCATCTTGAAATATCAATCACGAAATATTGTCATGGCCCCTCGATTCAACGACAACGACTCGTCTGACGAGCATTCCAATCGCAATGATACCTCCAGCGATAACGGTGAAGATTCGTGCCGGGATTCGGGCATAGGCAGCAGTACTAGCTCAACGGACAACAGCACAATGCCGCCGGGAATGATGCGCCAAGGACTCGACCACAACGCCAGACCAAACGATGGAGATGTCATTTCTGATCCAATATTGTCGTCCCTTGGAACAGCCGATCATGCAACAGCCATTCACAATATCCCACCCGCTTCCCCGAGAACGTGCTCCTGGGTTTTCAAGCACCCGACTTTCATCGCATTCGCGAAGGCGACGAACGGTCTTCTATGGATCGAAGCCCCCTCCGGCTACGGCAAGAGTGTGATGGCAAAACTTTTCGTCAACGAATACACCACCAGCCCGCTACACTATTTCTTCTGCGACTCCAATACCAAGGGAGGAAACAATCGCTTGGCAGTGCTGAGGAGCATCATCCAGCAGCTAATGGTCCGCAAACCAGAACTCAAATCCCACGCCAATGCTTCATATCAGAAGCTGGGTCGGAATTTCTCCGAGAAGTTGGACGAGCTCATCAATATATTCAAAGACTGTGTACAAGATTCCAAGCTTGGAGATACTGTTATACTCATCGATGGTTTGGATGAGTGTTCCGATTTCCAGGACCTGGGCTTTCTCGACTGGATTACTTCGACATTGCAAAACACGCCCAACGCATTACGTTTTATTGTAACAAGTCGCCCATCTCCTGCTGCTCTGCGGGACTCCTCAAATAAGATTTTCCGCTTGCTCCTAGATGCAGAAGAAGTTCAGCACGAGATCCGTTGCGATGTTCAGCACTTTATCGAAATTACGGTCAATGAGTTACGAACTGCTCAGAAATGGACAAGCCAGGACCAGACGGAATTCGTGACAGAGCTTACCGAGCGATCCAAGAACACATTTCTTTGGGCAAGCCTGTTTCTGAAGGAGCTTTGGGGTAGCAAAGAGCTGTCCCCTGCATCGGCCCGCACACTTCTGGAGGGCACCCCGCATGGCGTCGATGGGATGTACCGGCGAATCTTCGACAAAGTTCCTGGGGGCGACCGCGAGAGCACAAAGTTCTTGTTACAGATGATCATTGCTGCTAGCCACTCGCTCAAAGTTCAAGACCTCAACTGGCTTCATGCAGCATTCACCTCGGGCGGTCATGCGGCGCGCGCCGATACCAACCCGCGTCTGCATTCAGAATTCCAGACATATCTTCGAGACCTTTGCGGCTCTGTTGTCACTGTTGTTGATGGAAAGGCATCACTTCAGCACAAATCGGTCAAAGACTTCGTGACGGAGAAGTCTGGCTCTGCTTGGTACCATTTCACGGAGCAAGAGGCCAAAGTTCAAATTTTCCAGTGCTGTGTTTGGCGTTTACGGTTCGTCAAGCATATTGTTCAGCAGATGAAGCCTGATGAGAAATCCCGATTCGAAAATGGAGCTCTCACCTGCTCCCCAAGCGGTCAGCCCGATAAATTTCTTGGTTATGCCCTCCACCACTGGATAAATCATTTCAATGAAATCCAACAACATGCGGACCAAAGTCTTGTCGAACAGGTCAGATTTCTCTACGAAGACCAAGAAACCTTTCAACTCTTAAGAAAGTATGAGTGGGAGTCGTACAGAAAAGTGTCGAATATTAGATTCAAAGAGGCGCTTGTGAAAGCTCTAGACAGCAAAGATGTGTCTCAGATAGGCAGCATAATCGATGAAGCCTCTCAACCCCTCTTTGACTCATCGGTCTCTATGGTACGCATGGCCTCCTGCGTAGATCATATCCGAGTCTTCCGTGCCATCCTGGATGCCGACCCCCGCCTTTTCCATACGACCTTTGATGACGGATGGACAGCGCTCTGTACAGCCACCGCAAATAATCAGCTTGAAATGGTTGAAGCCATTTTGAATCAGAAAGTGGATCTGCAAATGCCTTGCAAAGGGTTGCTGCCCTTGTATTACGCTGCCGCAAATTCGGATCCTCGAATCTCGGGGGCGTTACTTCGCCATGGAGCCGCCGTGGACGCCTTTTCCTCCAATCAAATGACTGCCCTGCACCGTGCAGCACAAATGGGTAAAATGGAAATCGTGAGGGCTCTATTGCATGCCAAAGCCAGTCCAAATCTTGTCGATGCAAGTGGCAGAACAGCTTTACATCACGCGGCTGGTGGAGGGCACATCGACATTGTCAATATTTTGCTTGAGAAGCTTGCCGACCCCGAAATTCACGATAAAGAAGCCCGAACACCACTCGTATTCGCCGCCGAGAAAGGGAAGAAGACTGTCGTCGAAACTCTGCTCAATATTACCCCCGCGGACAAGTTGAGGGAATGCCACGGGCTTGTACTCCATGCTGCCATGAAATCCAGTAAACTCGAACTAATTCAAATGCTTATAGACGCCAAAATATCCGAAATGTGCATTGGCACAAAGGACAAGAATGGGCTTACAGCTTTTGCTTACGGTACTAGCACGTGTGACATTGGTATCTTGAAGTGGTTCTTGGAACATGGAGCAGACTTGGACGAGCGAGACCTCAAAGGCTCCACACTTCTTCAGAGAATATCTATGCAAGACAACGTCGACGGTGCAAAGTTTCTCGTCGAGAATGGGGCAGATTTGCACAAGACGGACAACGATGGACGTACCGCCCTGCACTACGCAGCCGCAGGTTCTGGGCACGAAGCAATGTTTCGGTTACTCCTCAGCAGCGGTGGAGATCTGGAGGCCAAAGATTTGTCAGGTCGTACTCCATTTCATGCTGCTGTTGTTCATTGGCGGAGTCAGAATACCTTGCGAGTGTTGAGATCTTTCGGGGCGAAGATCGAGTCAAAAAACCATGATGGAGAAACACCCCTCCAAACTGCTGTTCGGACCCAGAATGCTGGCCTTGTGAAGTGCCTACTAATCGATGCTAAGGCCAACCGAGCCGTCGTGTCCAAAGAAGGCTTTACTCTTCATCAGTTGCACCGGGCGTCGTTTTGCCGGAACATGGACGCGATCACGACTGAGATTTATAAACCGGGGGAGCCTTACAGTTTTTGGTGCATTGATCAATTTCCAATCCAGGACGACAACTTTCTCCAAGACTTCAAAGGGACATTGAGTGAAGCCTTCATCGTAAAGAATCAACTGATCAAACATGTTCTCAATCTCAACGGCGCCTCAGAAAGCGAAATGGCGCTTCCTCTCCACATCAGCTTCCAAAAGGATGTGGAACCGGCTACTACGCCCGGGGTAGCACCACTGGAACACACCTCCAATACTTTACTTGAATATCACCAGAATCCCCACGAAGAACAAATCTCTTCTGTCCAACCGCAGCCTGCACCTGAGGCCACGCCCCTGAATAACTCTTCCAAAGATTTCGGTGGCGCTTACCTTAGCTCCCACGAGAAAACAAGTCCCATGGAACAAAAGCAATTTGGACCGACTGACCTCATCTCCACTGCGGATGTCACTCGAAGCAATCATGATGAAGACGAGATCATGGCAGAGCAAACTGTTACTCGTCTGTCTGGACAAGGAGCAGAAACTGAGGCTGTGAAAAATGCAGGAGGTAACCATTCTACAAGAATCGTCCCCCTGTTCAAACCAGCGACGCACGTTAAACAACTCACCACGTGTAGCTCCCCAGAAAGAACCGTTATGGATTCTTCCAGCAATACCAAAGAAGACATGGACCCGAACCATGTGAGCAAACTCACAGAAATGAGAGACATGTTGGATGATGAGGCAGAAGTTCAAGTCATTTCTGATACTATTTGCGATGCTACACCACAATTGTCGCTCAGCGATAGCCCATCAAGCAAAGACCAAGAAGGCCACTCTCCTATGGAAGTTTTGTCAGTCTCCGCCCGAGGAACTAGTGATGAGGGCAGAGATGCGCCCTCTAACTCTTCGCAACGACTTTCGCTAGACCCGGTTGAATTACTACCAGTTTCATCTCACATGAGCATTTGTTCTACTTCATCTGCTCCCCATCAAAAAAATTCCGACCCACCACATCAGATACCTAATGGATCGGACGAGAGCGTTTTCTCTGCCGAGTATGACTCGGGCTCAGAAAGCTCAGATTTTATGGAATCCAGCGAAGAGGGGAACGAAAATTTCGTGCACTCGTTGGATGAACTTGGGCGTGGGGGTGCCCCTGAACTCGCTTTGGCAATGGAAGCCGTAAGGAGGGCCATGGTTGAATTCTTGCAGGTTCTTGCTGTGCCTGGGGGTGTCTCCGCTCATAACGTCGTCTCGTGTGCGCGAGACTCTGGCCCATCTCAATACTCAGGTCCCGATCAAGGATATTCTCAGCAGACTTCGAGTACGGACAAGGTGCCTGCAGGGAATGGCGGTAATGGGAAGAGGAAAAAGGGTGGGACCGGCGAGGATGAGGGCGACTACGAAGATGGGGACGGGGATGATTGGAGCACGGCCGGAAGAGAATCTACAGGGTCGAATCACTGTAAAGGCTGTCGCTGTTTCAGGAGTAGTGCACCTGGGAAAGCACCGAGCAATCGCATGTTCACAGGTGTTCAAGGTACCGCCTCTTTGAAATTCGCTTGTCCTTATTTTAAGCACAGCCCGGAAAGGCACACCGTGCACAGAGCTTGTCGTGGTCCTGGATATCCAAAGTTCCATCGGATACTGTAAGTTTGGTTTTTTCCAGTCCTTGAGGTGGACTGACTTTGCATGAACTTTGTTTGGCTGGAGCAGAAAAGCTGATTGAATTACTTACAGAGAACACATTGATCGCTGCCATAAATTTTATCTCTGCGAACGTTGCAAAGAGGCCTTTACGGATGAGACTCTCTTAACGAAACATTTAGGAGATACTTTGGGTTGCAAACCGAGGGAGCGAGAAGATTATAGTCAAGGCAGTAGCCTACTACAAAGAGAGGCTATCCGGTCGATGTCAAAGAAGCGAAATCCTAAGCAAACTAACAACGCGGACACGGAGAAATGGAGAAACATATATCGCATCCTCTTTCCCAAAGTTCCTGATTTCGAAATCCCTTCTCCGTGTAAGCCTCACTTCTCTTATAGTGAATGCGGAACTAATCGAGCGACAGATCACGAAGTCCCCTATATTGATCTCGCAGTAGTTCGGGAAATCACCCAGGGCTTCCGTCAATATTTCAAGGAGCAATTTGCAAAAAGATTTGTGTCTGAATGGCAATATCCCTATTCTCCCGATTTTGACGAGATCGTGCAACGACAAACCGATGCGATTGTCGCTGAATACAAAGAAATACGTCATGCAGCATCCCTCGAACTTTTACAGGGTCCCGAATGCCCCTCGAGCTCTAGAAAGAGGCGCCGCGAGTCAGCATCATCCACTCCGGGATTCGAAAATACGACCCCATCCCGCCAAAAACCTTACTTCGAGCATCAACCGCAGGCAACAGGCTCGGAGTCGGCCTCGAATCTGTATTCTCAGCATGTTGCACTGCCAGTTGAAAGCTACCATGATATGACAGCCTCCGGCATGCCTGGACCTAGTCAGTCGCAACTCGACAGCTTCATTCCCAATGCTCCAGTCACATCGCGTGCACCCATCGATTTGGAATACGTAGCGAATGAGGGGGGTTCTTATGGCCGAGTCCAGCCACAATATTCGGCTGCACGTATTGCTCCATACCAGGGAGACGGTTCAGACTTTGATTTTGAATCATATGAAAATGTGGTTCAAGACGCCTCTTTGTTTGAATTCCTTTCTGTGGGCGAGGAGGGTTCAGAGCCGGTGGCGGCGGCAGGTACTGCGATGGCAACGGGCGGGTCTGCGCCGATTGTGCCGGGCAAACGGGCACCGGGGATAGGGTTTCAATCTGGGGGGCCGACTGCAGGGGGAGGAGTGGGCCTGGGCCAGGGCTAAAGAGGAAATCAAATCTAAAATCTAAAAAAAGGATTAAAATTATAAATAAAGTTTATTATACCCGGCTAAGCTTAAAAGGACATTAATGTTATTTATATAAATTTAATTCTTTCGATTTTATTATAGTTTTATAATAGTTTTTATTTATTTTTTAAAAGTATTTATTTTATTTTTTATATAAAACTATTTTTTTAATAAAAAAAATAATCACTTAAATATAAATTAATACGGGTATTATTAATTAAAGTATTTTTTAATAAAAAAAATTTAATAAAAAAAATTTAATAAAAAAAATTTAATAAAAAAAATTTAATAAAAAAATTTATATTTATATTTTATTAAATATCTTTTTAAAAAATCCGATATAGCGTATATTTTAAATAAATTATATAAGGACTAATTTTTTATTAAAGTTATTTTCTTATCCGTTTTTAAATTAATATAAGTCGATTTTAGTTATAATTTTTTATTT
>Ga0302221_10001890_pt1 | contig 13227 bp, 1 predicted proteins | sample II_Palsa_E2_1_FD_193517 | JGI IMG/M metagenome (GOLD analysis project Ga0302221, IMG submission 193517) | Peat permafrost microbial communities from Stordalen Mire near Abisko, Sweden - II_Palsa_E2_1 | ecosystem: Environmental > Terrestrial > Soil > Palsa > Peat permafrost | place: Sweden... | reverse complement strand
AGCTTGACTTAATTTAATAAATCCTTTATTAATATTAAAATTAATATTAATATCTAGATAGTCTCTAATAACTCCTAAATTCTTAATTTTAAAGTCTTGACTTATTGATTTAATAAAGTCGTTAAATATAATTTTATTAGGAGTTAAAATAACTAAATTGTTAATATATAAATAAATAATAACTTTAGTATTATTATTTATAAATAAGTATACTTCATTATTTAAGGACTTAAATCCTAATTTTAAGAGCTTAGATTTTAAAGTATAAAACTATATTCGAGCTAATTATTTTAACCTATATAATACTTTATTTAATAATAATATATAATCAAGATAATTAATATTTATAAAATCTTTAGATTATTCCAAGTATAATAAAGTATCGATATTTCCTTAAGTAAAAGCTAAAATTATATTTGCTTTAAATATAATTAAGTTATTAAGTATAGCTAATACGAATATTAATTTCCAAGCTATTTGTTTTATAACGCTAGCGTAGATTTTAATATAATTAAGTCCATATAATTATTTAAAGTCTTTAGCGACAAATCTTGATTTAAATATAAAACTTAAAGTATCAATATTCTTAATTTTATATATCTATTGACTTTTTAATATTTTAATATTTTTAGGTCTAGAAACTAATTCCCAGATATTATTATTATTTAAAGTATCTAGCTTTAATTTTATAGATTTAATCTATTCCTCTTTATTTAAAATATTTATAACTTCTTTATAAGATTTAGATTTAATTAAATCCTTAATTTTAATTTTAAAGTCTTTATCCTTAAAGATCAATTTGTTGTCTTTATTAATTTTATCGACTTTTTTAAAGTTATAATTATTTTTAAAAGAACTATTAATACTAGGATTTTTATTTTTATAATTATAAAAATTAACGTGACTAATATTTATATTCTCTTTAAAAATTAATTTTTTATTAATATTTAAATTAAATATTAATAAATTATTAAAATCATTATCTTTAATAATTTTACTAAAATTTTTTAAATCTCTTAAATTATTTAAATCATTAAAATAATAATTTTCATGATTTTTAAAATTAAAATTAATATTTACTTCCTGATTTAACGAATTTAAATAAACTAAAGAACTAATATTATAAATATTCGACTATATAATATTTATATTAGGTCCAGGTAATTTACTAGATCTAGTATATCGATAATTAGAATCTAATTTATCTAAATCATTATTATTTTAATTAATTATTTTCTTATCGACTATTCGATATATTTTAGCTTATTTTAGTATTATAGATAAGCTTAATTTATCGTCACTATAAATATCGTTATTATTATTATTTATAGATTCTTTATTATAAATTAATATATAATCATTATAATCAGGAGATTTAATTTTTAAAAATATATTATAGTCCTCTTTAAGTTTATAATTATTTTTATAATTTAATTCCTCTTTAATTACTATATCTCTAATAATAATAACTTTATTATCTTCTAATATATAAATAATAAAATTATTAAAGAACTTAAATCCTATTAATATATTCTTTTTAGATTTATTATTAAAGTTTTTACCTTCCCTAGTTATTTTAGGGATTAAGATATAATATAAAGACCCTAATATCCTTATATAGAATAAATTAGATTTTTGTTTAATTATTAATTTATAAGGACTAATATTAATTATATTATTATAAATACGATTTTTAATATAAGCAATTCCTTAAATTAAAATCGATCATAATTTTAACGAGATATTTTTATAAAAATAAATTAATATAATATATTCTAATAAATATAAATTAAAATATTTTACTTTATTATTTTAAGCTTATATATAAGTAGCGCTATACTCTAATAGTAATCCTTTAATATTACAAAAGGAGCTTAGTTTAATTAATTTAAATTCTTTAGCATTATCCAGTCATGCTCTCTTAATATTAATGTTAAATTAAGTTAATACCATATTATAATAATTTATTATAATATTATAAATATTGGATTTAAACTTAATAATATAAATCCATATATATTTACTAGCGCGACAGATTATAGTAAATATATAATTTTCCCCTTTTAGTCCTTTAATTTTAAATAGACCTAAAATATCGCAGTCGATAAATTCAAGTATATTAACGAGATTATTAGGTTTTCGGCTAATAATCTCTTTAAATTTAGTATAATAGCAATTATCGCAATTATATAAAATTAAATCAGGTTTAGGGATTAATATCCCTATTAAATTTTTAGCACTTTTAATAATATAATCCTTATTAATATACAAAAATCTCCGGTAATATAAATCTAATAAAGAATCGTTTTTATTATTTAAATTTAATACCGGATTTTTATTAATTATATTAGAACTATAATTAACGATATTATAAATTATAAATTCTAATATCTTATAATTTATAAAGACCTTATTTAAAAAATAAATATTTAAATACCATATAATATTAGTTATAAAATTATTATTATTATAACTTAATATCGTTATATCTTGTTTAAATAAGATTTCCCAATCTTTATTTATTAATTCTTTTAAGTTTATTAAGATTATTTTAATATTTGGAATATAATTAATATTTTTAATAAATAAGATCTTATTATTTATTATAACGGGAATATTTTTAATATCTTTAATAGATAATTTAATCCTATTAATTATAATAACCAATTTATTATTAATTAATTTATAGTTTAATAAAATATTTTTATAGGGCGTATAATACTTAAACACTCCTGAGTCTAATATAAGTACTTTATTATTATTATTTTTAAAATCATTATTATAACTAAGAGCTTTAGCTCTTTTAATAACTTTATTTTTAAGAATATCTATAAACTCTAATTCTTTTTTAGAGTTTTTAATATTAATATCCTTAATTATTTTTAAAGAAATATTATTAATATTAACTTTATTAATATTATTAAAGTCATTATTAATATTATTATTTTCTAGTAAAGTATTTATAATTACTTTAATAGATTATTTCTTTTTATAAATAACTTTAGGTTTTTTAGTATTTTTATAATATTTTTTAGAGGTTTTAATTTTATTATTTAAATTAGAATTAAAATAATTATTTTTTAATTCGGGATATTTAATAAAGTACTTATCCTTAATATATCCCTTTTTATTATAGTACTTATAATAAGACTAATTATTATTAAAGAAAGTCTTATTAACTTTTAAATTAATATTAGAATTAAATTAATCTTCCTCTGATATTAAATCACTAATTAATTTAAATATATTAATTTCCTTAATATCTTTAGTTAATTTCTTATATTTATAAGATATATAACTATTATATTAACTAAATAATTCTTTTAATATAATCTAAGCTATAATAGATTTATTAATAAATTAGTCTAATTTACTTAAATAAATTAAGAATAATTAAATATTATTAATATATTCGTCTATATTATTAAAAGAATTATAATTAATATCGATAATTTTATCGAAATAACGACCGATTAATTCTAAGCTAGTAGTACTAAAAGTACTAATAATATTGTCGTATAAGTCCTTAGTACTAGTTTTATCCTTAAAATAATTATTATTATCGTTCGAGATAATTAATTTAAGTATTCCTAAAGTATACTTATTATTTTAATTAAATTTAATTAGTCGGTCGATATACCTAGTGCCTAATTCTCTTAAAAAAGGGTCTAAATCATAGGCGCTAGTCTCTTTATTACTTTCTTTATCTCTAGTAATTATAATATTATAATATAAGGCCTTATTAGACTTAGATTTGGATCCATTAATATAAGATATATAGTTATTTATTTTTAAAAATAAATCGGCATTATTTTTTTACTCTATATAATTAGAGTATTTAATTAATTTATCTCCTTTAAAAGATAAGAAACTAGTTATATTTAAATATTATAATTACTCCCTTATTATAATATTTAAGTTATATTTAAATAATTCTTAAAACTTTAGTTTTAAGATAAAAATATATTAAATATTAAAGATTTTTAAGCTTAAGCTATAATCTCTTAGTTATAACTTAAAATAATATTTTAGTGTCTTTAGTATTTTTTAAGGACTATAATAAATCTAAAAATATATTTTTTATATTTTTTAAATATTAGACATTATATAGGTCTATATTAAAAATTATAGTCTAATCGGGTTAGTGGGACCCGATTAATTAATGTCGTTTTATATTTAAAGTTTTATTTATTTAAAACTTTAAAAATTTACTAAAAGTAAAAATTTTTTAAGAGTTAAATACTAATATTAATTATAAATTTATTATTTAAATTATAACTTTTTAGTATTAATAGGAAGCTTTTAGATAATTAATAAAATAAAAATTTCCTTAATTATTTTAAAAGTCCTATTATTGGCAAAAGGAATTTATTTAAGAATAAATAAAATAAAGTAGTCTAATATTATTTATATTTTATTTTAAGCCATAAAAATTAGGCTTTTAAGATAATAAAAAATATTAATTTATAAAATACTCTTATTTTATGATTTAAGCCTTAATTTAAGGTCTTTAAATCATCCTTTAATTTAATAGATAATAATAAGAAACTAATAAATAACTTTAAGAAAGACTTATTTATCGTATAATTTAAGCTAAAATTAAACCCTTTTACTAAATAAAAGAGTCGCTAGCAAAAATTAACAAGCTTTTAATTTATGGAATAAATTTAAAATAAGATAATAATAAGTTATAAGTCTTTAAATTAGTTTTAAGTTAAGTTTTATAAGTCCTTTATTTATTATTGATTGTTTTGTTTGAATTTCGTTTATTTAAATGTCCTTTTAGTTATTATAATAATAATAACTAGTTTTAAATATTATAAGTAATTTTTAAAACTAGTATTCGGAATCATATATATAACGATAATATCGACTTATAAAGAATATAATAATTTATCCTTAAATAAATATATTATTTATATATAGCCGAATAATTTAGGACCGTACTAGAGGTGTATTTGGAATGTATGTCCGTATAAATTATATATAATAATAATATATTTAGACCGATAGCTGTATAGTCGTCCTAAATAATTAAAATATATTAAAATATAGTCAAATATAATCTAATATAGATTATTATAGATAATATAATACCTAAGGTCGAAAGTCAGGACTGGAATCCTTTATATAAGAGATTACTTATAATAAATTAAACTTAATAAATTAAGTTCGATATTATTATAATAATTAATTTATATATTATCTATTATAGATAATATAATTACTTGTTTTTATAGATATATAGTCAAGAGGTTATAACTTATATACTCGTTATAACTTTGTCTCAGGGACTTGGACACGGGCCTACAATAATCTATATTTATTAATTAATAAGTTAAAGATGGGAGTACTCTTACTTTATTATAATAATAAATAAGAGGAAGTATCCAATAAGTAATACTCTTTATTAAACTAAGAATATTACTACTATGTCGTATTTTAAGGATATCGATAAAGATATTATATTATAACTAAGTCAAATTAGTTAAATATAAAAGAAGTGAGTTTTTAAAGTCCTTGGATTTAAAAGAATAAGAAGTTATCGAAAGCTTGATTTTTTATCTACGCAAGAATTCTAGTCCCTTATATATTCGCTAGTTATGGATTTAAATCACTATAATCGATAATTAATTTTAAATTAAAACTACTAGTATACACGTAACGCTTATTAATTATTATAAATCCTTATAAATCAATACTTATTATTATAAATCAATTAACTTAATTTCAAAGTAAATACTCCTTATTTCAAATACTCAAATTTAGCCTAAATACTAAATTCTCCGATCCTTTAAACCGGACTAATAATAATTTAGCGATTTTTAATAACCGTAAATATTAAGTAAATTAAGTAAATTAACTTTTATATAATAATAGATTATATTAATTATTATTAATTTTAATTTCGTCTTAATCACATTAATAATAATTAAGTTATTTAGTTTTAACTTAAAAAATCTATTAAAATATCTCTTAAGCTTTTAAATAAAAAGTTAAGAACTTTAATTTAATAACTAACGTACTTATTTATAAAAGTAGGTCTAGTAATTAAAATAAGATATTTAATATAGTTATTAGTTAAAATATAAGTTTTTTAATATTTAAGTATTAATGGTTCTTAAATAATTAAATAATAAATTCTTATACTTTAAATATAATAACATCTTTATTAGTAGTATTTAAATAATAATATATAATTATTTAAATGCGACACTTTTAAATCCAAGGACTTTAAAAACTTACTTCTTTTATATTTAACTAATTCGACTTAGTTATAATATAATATCTTTATCGATATCCTTAAAATACGATAATTACTTAATAAAATATTGGATTAATTTAAAATCTAGAATAAAATTATTTTATAGTTTTATTTATATATTATTAAAAAAAAAAAAAAAAAATTTATAAAAATATTTAAAAATTAATAAGATAAAGGATTAAATATAATAATTTATTAGCTTTATAAATATCTTAATTATATTTATTTTAAAGAAAAAAAAGAATTATATTTTTATATAAACTATCAAAAATTAAATTAAATTATAATTAAGAATAAAATATTATTATTATTAATTAATAAAATAATAAATAAACTTTAATATATAAAATACTTTATAAAATTAGATTTAAAGAATATATATTATTATTTAAAAATTAAAGAGAATAATAAATAAAAAATAATGTTTTATATATATTATAATTATTTTAAGTATTATATAATATCTTTTAGATTATTAAATATATTAGTAATATTTTAAGTATATATTAATTATATATTAATAAAATTTATTAATATTATATATATAATATATCTTGACAATATTTTAATATATTTTAAAGATCTAGAATAATATATAATTATAGTCTAAAGTATATTTAAATATCTAAATTAATATTAACTTTATATAAACTTAAATAAATATAAGTTTAATATAAAAAAAATTAAATTTTTAAAATTTATAATTAATTTCAATAAAATATCGATAAAAGAAAGTCGGGTAATAATTATCAAAAAATAACTAATCTTTAAAAGTATTCGAGAGATATAAATATTTTTAAATTTTATAAATTTTTATAAAAGATTTATATATATATACTTATGTATAGTCAAGGGCCTTATGGATCTATTAAAGGACGGGGATAAAGTCAAAAGAATATTTATATAAATAAAAGAAATTATAAAGATTTTTAATAAACTAAAAATTATATTCACGATAATGTCGATACTTTATTATTTTGACCTAGCATTAAAAATTCTTATAAAAATTAATATTTTAGATTTTATAATTATAAAAATAATTTTCTAGTTATTTAAAAAAAAAGCAGGGGCTAAGTAATATTTTATTGTGTTTTATTTAAGGAAAATAATAAATATTAAAATATATTATAAGATATATAATATAAAGTTATTAGTTATAATTTTGGTATTTTATATATAGTATTATTATTTAGTATATAATTAATTATTTATTATCGTTAAGATAAATTATAATAATTTAAAATATTTTATAATAAAAAAAAATTAAATAATAAATAAATAAAATAAATAAAAGAATTTATAATCTTTAATTTTATTTTAAAATATTATATAAAGAATAATAATCTTATTAAAAATTTATTAAAAAGACCGGATTTTAAAAAAAAGACTATAAAAAATATATAGATATTTATACTTTATAATAAGTTAAAGTTTAAAGAATAAAAAACTTTATAAATATCGGCGATTAATTATCGACTTATTTTTATAAAACTATAACTAAAGGTTTAAAAGAGAGGAGGTAAATATTCCTTAACTAACGAGATATTAAAGAATTTTAAAGAAAAGAAAAATCACCTTAACGACAAAATAATAAAAAAGATATTATTATTTAAGCCTATCGTTAATATAATTAATTATAAATAATATATATTATAGATTATCGTCATTATAATAATAATGCCTAAAATAATATATATAAAAAATAAGGAGATATTAATTAAATTATTATAAGAATTATAAAAATAAGATTTTTTTATATAATAATAATAATAATATAAGACATTATTTAAGTCGACTGGAGTTAAAGTTATTAAGAATTAAGAACTTGATATAAATAAATTATTATAACGAGATAATATTATTTATATATTAAATAACTTAATAATAAAAATTAAGTTATTATAAATAAATTATAATAATCTCTTAAAAGAATATTTTAATATTAGCAAGACGCTAGAGATTTTATAATAAAAGTATTTTTAGAAAAATATAAAAAAAATATAAAAGAATATATTATTATATATAATATATATTAAAGAATAATAATAAAAAAATATTAGCCTTATAATAAACTTAGTTTATTCCTTCTTTCTTTAAGACTATAATAAAAAATTATATTAGATTTTATTACAGGATTATTATTATTTAGATTTAAAAACAAGATATATAACTTTATTTTTATTATAATCAATAAATATATAAAAATAATCTATTATATTTTAATAATTAAAAAAATTAATATTATAAAACTAATAAAGTTATTTATATTATATATAATAAAAGACTTTAAGATATTATTAAGTATAACTTTAAATAAAGAATTAGTCTTTATTAATAAATTTTAAATAAGTTTATATTTTTACTTAAAAGTTTAATAATACTTAAATATAATATTTTATTTATAGACTAATAATTAAATAAAGAATTTAAATCAAATATTAGAATATTATTTAAGATATTATATAAATTATTAATAAGACGATTAAGGAATAAAACTAATTATAATAAAATTTATATATAATAATTTTTAGTATTTAATAATAAATATATTTTTATTTTTTATATTATATAACTTTTACTTAATTATAATATTCTAGAAAAAAATATTAATAATAATAAAAAAAATTAAGATTATTTAAATTAAATAAAAAATACTAGATAAAAGATAATAAATCATTATAAAAATATAAAAGAAATATTATAATAAAAATTATATTATTAAAGAATTTAAAATCAGGAATAAAATAATATTATAAGCTAAAAATATTTAATAACTTAAACTTAGCGCTAAGCTTATAAATTAATATCTAGAATTTTTTAATATAATAAAAATTATAAAAATATATAAATAAATATATTATTTAAAATTATTATTTTTATATAAAATCTATAATATATTTTATATATTTTTTTTAAAGTTATAATATTTCCGGATAGGTATAATTATAAAGCTTAAAGTAATAGAGATTAATAAAAATAAAAAATTTAAAGTAAAATCTATAATTATTTATCAGAAATTTTTTTTTTTATTTATTAAAAGAAATATTTCCCGGCAGAGAATATATAAAAATTAATAAAAAATTTATTTATTAAAAGGAATATTTCCCGGTAGATAATATATAAAAATTAATAAAAAATTTAAAGAATATATTAAATAAACTATAAATATATATAAATCTAAAATTTATTATAATCTTTATAATAAGATAAAAATATAAAAATAATATTTAAATTAATTAATCTATATAAAAATATAATATAATTTAAAGATTTAATATAAAAAAAATTTAATTATTAAATAAAACGACTATTATAATTATTATCTCCGATATTAGAATTATTATAATTATTAATATTAGAATTATCTTGATTATTATAAGCTAAACTAATATTATTAAAAAAATCATTATTATTATTTAGAATATTTTAACCTAGACTAATTAAAATAAAAGATCTAAAATCTAAAGTATTACTAGCGCTAAGACAAGAACAAGAGGGATTAAAGACCGGGCTATTATTATTATTAAACTTATTTTCTTAAAAATTATTATAATAATAACCGGAGAGAGAAAGCGGAATAAGCGGACCAGTAAAGACTTTAGAGTCATGATCCTCTATTAGTATACTAGATATAAGACGTTTTTTAAAAAAATATTCTTTAAGAAAGTAATTCTTAAATTATTAGAAATAATTAAAAGATTAAGAATAAATTAATTAAAAGTCGGATTACTTTAAGATAAAACTAATAATATTATTCTTATTATTATTATTAATATTATTAATATTATTATAAATAACGAGTAATAAATTATTTTATAAAGAATTAATTAATATAGTTATAATAAAAAATAAGATAAATTTATTTAATAATAAAGAATATTTAAAATATTATTTATAATAAATTAAATTTTAAATAAACTAATAAATATTATTTAAGTTATATTTTTTATAATCTTTAATATATAAGAGTCTTAAATAAAAATCTTTATAAAGATAATAAAATCTTATTATTTTTAATTTAAAGAATCTTAAACTTAGATATATTAATTATTAAAAGTTTTAATAAATATATTTATAATAATAAATAAATAATTTAAATATAAAATAATCTTTTAAAGAATTTTATAATAAATTAATAAAAAATAAATTAAAAAAAATAATTTATAATATAATAATATTTATATAATATATAATATTAATTATAAATATTATATAAAGGACTAATAATATATTATAAATCGGGATTCTTATTTAAATTTTTTAAATATTAAAAATAATAAAGATAATATAAAATAAATAAAGGACTAATAAAATAACTAATAATATTTTAACGTTAAGAAAAAAATATATTAGAGAATATATAAAAAAGAAAAGACTTAAAAATAATTATATAATTTAAAAAAAGACAAAAAAATAAAGAATATAAAGAATTTATTTAAGAAAAAAAAAAACTTATAAAAAAAAAACACTTATATAATATTAAAAAATAACAAGTAATTATAATTATAATATTTCGAAATAAGGATAATATTTTAGTTTCTAATAAAGAAATTTATAAATAAATAAAAAAATAAGATTAACGATATAATTTATAAAAGAAATATTAAAGTAATATTTTATAATATATTAATATATAATTTATAAACTAGTTAAAAAATTAAATTAATAAATAATAATAATATAAAGGATTATTATTAATAAAATTATAAAATATATTAAACTAAAAATCTTAATTAATAAGTCCAAATAAATTATAGATTTTATAAGATAATAATAAATTTATAATATTATATATTTATAATAAATTATTTTAAAGATTAAATAATATAAGATTTTTAAATAATATAAAAGAATTATAAGAAGAGGCTTAATAATATAATATCGAGAATATATTAATATAAAAGATTATTAATCTTAAAAAAAAATTTAAGGACAAGAGTTTAAGAAAGAAAGTAATATAAAAAATATATAATCTATAAGTCAAGATCACGAGTCAGGATATTAGATTAAGGCTTAAGGAATAAGGCACGGGAATATAAGTCACGGGCTATTATCGTATAACTTGCGAATATAAAGTATATACCCGGTATAGATTATAAAGAATTATTAATTAATTTTTTAATTATTCTAAATTAAAAGTTTAAGTTTAAATACTCGTGTATTACTTTATTAGTTATATTCTTTATAATAATAATAAAATATAATAATTATTTATTGAATTATTTCTCGATAAAAGTAAAAAAAGATTAATTTATAAAATAATTAATTAATAAATAATAAATTAAAAAATTTATTAAATTATAAATTTAATAAATTTAATATAAAATTAATCTTTAATTTTCTTAAAAGAATTAAAAAAATTTTATTATATATATATAATCGTCACGTGAATTTCTTATATTTATTTAATAAAATATATAAAAAATAATATAATTAATTTATAATTAATCCGGAATAAATAAAGAAATATAAATATCTAAAAATAATTTATATAATAAATAAACTAGTTATATATTATTATATTTATTAGTTTATATATATTATATTATTAATTAATTATTTTATAAATAAAATATATAAAAAAAAATATAATTAATTTATAATTAATTTAAATAAATAAAAAAATATAAATATTTAAAAATATTTTATATAATAAATAAATAAATTATATATTATAATATAATCGGACTTGCGGCCGATTCAAGAGTCTTTAAATAGCGGTCACGTGCTTTAAAATATTTAAATTTAATAAAATAATAAAATAATATATAATTTTAAAAACTTTTTAATTAAATAAAAATAAAATAAAAATTTTATTTAAAATAAATTAAAGAAAATAAATTTATTTATTTTATTTATTTTATTTATTTTATTTATTTTATTTATTTTATTTATTTTATTTATTTTATTTATTTTATTTATTTTATTTATTTTATTTATTTTATTTATTTTATTTATTTATTATTATTTAATTATTATTAATTAAATTATTATAATTTTTTTTTAAAAAAAATTTTGATTTTTGGAAGTGCAGAGAGTCACGTGCCCTTATCTCTTATCTCCCCAGCGCTTCTCCGCCCTGCAGCCTTAAATTTAAGGCCGACATACCTGCATAGCTCTCTTTTCGTACTTATTTTCCGCTTAATTTCTTTAAAAAATTAAATAATCGCGAATAACGGCCCGAATCACGTATAAATTTTTTTCTCGACAGCCTATTAATTAGGTCTAAATTACTAATTAGACGAAATCTTAATATTGCGGTTAATTAAAGCGATATTTTAAGTCTTAAATAAATAATAGAAATTATAATTTTGGTATTCCTGCTAGACGTAATAACGTCGTTATAGCGATATCTCAAAACCTTAACGCCGGTTTTAAATTTTTTAAAAAATTATAACTTCTTTAATAATAAGGCTAAGCACGTGATTTTAAGCTCTTTAAATAAACTTAGTTCGGGATTATAATTTTAATTAGGCAATATCACGTGATTAATTAAAGACTAGTACTTTAAATAAAAATATAGATTTTAAAAGTCCTTTTAAAATATAGTACTCCTATTGGTCTAAAGATATTCAATAGTCTTAAATAAAAAATTTACGTTACTTCGTTTATAAAAACATTATTTTTTTAGTATTAAGAAATTAGCGTCCCTTATTAATAAATATCCCTGTTTTAAAGAAAGTAAAAAAAACATGATAAAATAATCTTTAAATATTTTATTTAAAGATATTTTATTTAAAGATATAATCTTTAAATATTTTATTTAAAGATAAAAGTTAAAATATTTATTAAATTTAATTTAAAAAATATATATTATTATATATATATTTATAAAGATTATAAATAAAAAATAATTTTTAAAATTTATTATAATTATTTTAAATATTTTTTAATATTTTTTAAATTAATAAATATATTAATAATATTTTAAATATATATTAATATAACTTTAATTAAATTTT
>Ga0302221_10001889_pt1 | contig 13227 bp, 16 predicted proteins | sample II_Palsa_E2_1_FD_193517 | JGI IMG/M metagenome (GOLD analysis project Ga0302221, IMG submission 193517) | Peat permafrost microbial communities from Stordalen Mire near Abisko, Sweden - II_Palsa_E2_1 | ecosystem: Environmental > Terrestrial > Soil > Palsa > Peat permafrost | place: Sweden... | reverse complement strand
TGTAGGAAATTTTGAGATTGAAAGCATATAAGTTGATAAGCCTCATTATATTGTCGTAAGTTCAAAAGCATAATTCTGATAACCAATTAATTGTTTGGTAGATTCCAGTTCTTTCCAAGCTTTTTCTTTGTGGCTTAAGTCTACAATATCCCATGTTGAAACTTCATGAAAGCGCTGAATAATTGAATTAATCGTTTCCAATTCCTGTGAGGAAAATAAACTTGTTTCAAAATCACTTTCCACTTTAAATACTTCCCTGGCACTTCCATTCGATAATCTTACCCATTCTGATCTGATAATCTGTTCATTTTCCAAATATGCATAGATATTGTCATAGTTCGCAGGAACAGGCCCATATTGGATGGCTCGATAGGATAGTCCACTTATTGACGCGCCATAATTTTTATAATGATAGAAATGTGCTATTATCTGAAATGGCTCTTTTCGATATATCAATTCTCTGGCTTCTTTCTGCATAGAAGCCATTCCGTCACAAAATGGGCATTCGATTCTTTGCTTCATGTTCATTTGGTTTTTAGCGGATACTTCATAGGGAATTCAGCCGGATGAAATGACATACAATCAACCCGTTTATTAATCAGACCTAAGCTGATTTTTATATAGACTTCTCTTCCCTTTATTTGAATTCCGAACTCATAATAGTCGGGTTTGGTTGGATCGTAGGTGTCTTTATTGGGTCCCGAGGAATAATCCTCGGCTTTCAAATTCATCAAGTAATCTATCCTTTTATTGTGGTCCTCAGAAGGCGAGACTTCAGGAAGCGGAGAATAACTACTATAATCTCCGCATATTTTACTTCGAGTCGGACTATACGACGTGATCTGGAAATGATTGAGGAATATGGTTGGGCTAAAAGTAAAGGAGCTACCCGTAACAAGCAATATTTCCTTACGGCAGAGGGTCTGAAAAAGCTAACTGATCTGAAGTAATTTGGACATGTCCAAATGTCCAAATAGTCTCGCCAGCAGCTAGCTATTATCCTCCGGCTTAAAATCCAGCATGGTATCACTGTTATCCCATTCGTCATAGTTTCTTTTTAAGCCCCACAGGGTGGCTAAAATGATAACTGCTATGGCAAGTCCGACAATCAGCCCCACAAAAAAGAATAGAAAAAATGCTATGATGATGGCGTAAATTCTGATCCCCACTTTCTTGTATTCCTCGTCATATAATTTGTAAGAAGTGGTGAGCTTATAACCCAGGATGGCGGCCCAAAATAAAAGGCCCCAGATTAACAATCCGAAAAGAAATGCAATGGTTGTTCCGCCTGTTGTAAACAAGGTTCCTGCAACACTCAGTAATAGTCCGACTGAGGCTAAGACAATGGCGACGATTGAGAACGCTCGAACGGTGGACTTTTGAAACATAGGTTTGGGTTTTAGTTCAGAGAGATGGGTTTAATATCCTATGTTCTAATTTACAATACTTTATCAAATTATACAAGCTTTTACGTTTACTCCATGATCCAGGGCGTCTTCGAGCTCGAACAGCCAACATCCATGCCCTTAGCTGCAAGATAGGAACGTATGCCTGCCACCATTGTAGTATTCAATTTGAGTAAAAAGTTTCAGTAAAATAATACGTCCGATTTCATACCTTCGATTTTTCCGGATTGTGGGGAAATAAGTTCCTCAAATCTTCTGACGATGAAAATTCAATACTGTTCGGATCTCCATCTCGAATTCCCGGAAAATCGAAAGTTTCTTAAGCGCAATCCACTGAAGGTTGTCGGTGATATTTTAGTATTAGCGGGGGATGTTGTCACCCTTCATGATCTCGGGAAAGCGTACGAATTTTTCGACTTCGCTTGCGATCATTATTCCGAAGTCTACTGGGTGCCGGGCAACCACGAATATTATGGGGGCGACATCTCTGATAAGCCCAGCCCGCTTTGCGAGAAATTAAGAGATAATCTTTTTTTGGTAAATAATCATTCCACGGTTCATGGAGGTATCAGGCTCTTTTTTACCACTTTATGGAGCCGGATCAACCCGCAGCATGAATGGGATATTCAGAGAAGCATTTCTGATTTTTCAACTATCGGGTACGAAGGAGCAAAACTCACTGCCAATAGGTTTTCATTACTTCACGAAGAGAGCCTTGGCTTTTTAAGGGATGCTATTAATGAAGCAAAGCAAGAGCAGATGGTTGTGGTCTCCCACCATGTTCCGACTTTGATGAATTATCCGGCGGTGTATAAGAACAGTCCGCTGACAGAAGCGTTTGCGGTGGAGTTATTTGATCTTATTGCAGATTCAGAGATTGACTGCTGGATATATGGCCATCATCATGTCAATACGCCGGATTTTACCATTGGGAAGACGAGGATGCTTACGAATCAGTTGGGTTATGTGCGGCATCATGAGCATGGATCGTTTAGAAGAGATGCAATGGTGGAAGTCGAAAAGAGGGACTAAATATGAAAATATATAAAAGAGTGGGGCGGGAGTAAATTGTTATGGAAACAAGGGATATGATGCAGCATGACCTGGAAGCTATTATCCAAGCGGGTGAAAGCTATCAGGTAGAATTTAAGAGAAACATAAACTCAGATATCTCCAAGGAGATCGTAGCCTTTGCCAATTCATCCGGTGGGCGGATCTTTATCGGGATTGAAGACGATGGAATGATTCATGGCGTCCAAGCAACCAATGAACTGAGGGCTAGGATACAATCAATGGCAAGGGATTGTGACCCTGCAATTGCGGTGGAATTGGAGGTTTTTAACAACATCATGATAATTCAGGTTCCCGAGGGAAAGAACAAGCCGTATCGTTGCACAAATGGATTTTATATACGTAGCGGAGCTAGCTGTTCCAAGCTTTCCACCCAAGAAATTGTTGAGTTTATACAATCAGAAGGAAAGGTGAGATTCGAAGATTTGCGTAGTCCTTCCGTAAGTTACCCTGCCATCCTTAATGAAGCGGCAATTAACCGGTATCTACGCTTGGCCGGAATCTCGGGGGTCATTGGTATGGATGAATTATTGACTAATCTGGGCGTTTTACGGGATAGCGGATCCGGCCCAGTATTAAATAACGCCGGCGTGCTTTTTTTTGCAAAACAGCCAGCCAGTATCCTACCGCATTGTGTTGTGACCTGTCTTTTATTTAAGGGTAATACGAAGGTACATATCTTAGATAGAAAGTCTTTTGAATTTGATCTGCTCACAAATATTGATGAGGCGCTGATGTTTGTGGAGAGACATTTGAATCTGGCCTATGAAATAAAAGAGCTTAGGCGAAAGGAGATATTGGAAATACCGGAATTTGTTTTGAGGGAGGCTATTATCAATGCAGTGGCACACAGGGACTATTTTGAACGAGGTGCAAATGTTCAGATTGATATTTTTGATAACCGGGTCGAAATCTCCAATCCCGGAGGTCTGCCAAAAGGATTGAAACCGGAAAACTTCGGAAAACATAGTGTTACCAGGAACTCTTTGATTGTGTCGCTGCTTCACAGATGTAATTATGTTGAAAGAGCAGGCACGGGTATACAACGTATGCGGGAGGGCATGAAAGAAGCCAGTCTTTTGGAACCGACATTTGAGTTTTCAAATTTTTTTACGATAATACTTCCACGAAATAAAGTAGTTGATAAGAAACCAAAGGATGAGTTGGAGGTCAGTGCCAAACGCATGCAGCGAATGCTAATAATAGTGAAAAGCTTACGCGACGATGTAGCTTTGGATGTTGCGTTATTATCTGAGCGGGTTGGTACTACTGATCGTACTATACGACTCGACCTGGAGATATTGGAGCGATTCGGTTGGATTAAAAGTGCTGGCGTTACCCGAAATACGCAATATTCACTTACGGAGGAAGGCTTGAAAAAGCTAAATAATTCGGACTAATTCGGACATGTCCGAATGTCCGAATAGTAATTAACCTAATGATTTTCAACGGGATAGTTAAAACATCTGAATGTCCGAATAGCTTATCCCAATAGTCTCATGCGTACCACCTTTCTTGCCGGCCCATTTCAAATAGGCCTGATAGCAATCACCGATGGCCTCATCATATCCCGTACGGTCGGAAAAGGCTTCCGGGTTATAGCCGTCACCCTGCTTGTGCTTTTTGTCCAGATCGTACTGGCTAGCGTGAGCGGCAAACCAGAGATCAAATTGCAGGGTTTTCATTGCATCCAGCGTATAGGCATAATCCTTCTCAATCTGGGGATATGCGGGCATACCCGGGGATTCCGGATCGCCAAGAAGCGTTGGGAGATTAGCAATGAGTATACGATACGTCCGAGCCTCATCCCTCACATCGAAAAGAAAGCTGCAGGATCCTTTGGTATGACCCGGATGGTGCAGTACGACGATCTGCATATCCCCCAATCTTACGGTATCTTGGTCGTGCAGCAATCGATCTGCTTTGACCGGTTGGAAAATCATTCCATGGCCGCCCATAAAAAAGTCCGAATTACCGCCATCCGCCAGTACGGGCTCATCCATTTCCTCGATCATGACCTTGGCGCCAGTCATCTTTTTTATAGCTGCGAATCCGCCGACATGATCGAAGTGCGCCTGGTTGGTCAGTAAGATCTTGATATCCGAAAATTTGAACCCCAGCTCTTCTATGTGCCGCCGGATCATCGTATCCGAGCCTGGAACGCCGGTATTGATCAGGATATGACCCTGTGTGGTGGTGATAAGATAGCTCCCAAGATCGTAGCTTCCGACATAGTAGAGGTTACCGGCAATACGGAACGGCTTGTATTCCTGTACCCAGGACGGCTGAAAGTAGGGTAGCGGGATAAGCTTTTGGGCGGCGGAATGGATACTGAAGAAAGATAGGACCGCCGCAAGCAGAAAGGTCGGGAAGCGAAAAGTATACTTTTTCATAAGACGTAAGCCCGGGATAACATTACCGGATGGTTCGAAAGTAAAATTAAAAAGTGAGAACGGCAGGACGGATTTGATCGGCGGCTATTGGGATCACCTGATTTGTTCCAACTTGAACCAAAATGAACAGGCTTTCCGGGGAGGTTTTTCTATATTCGGATTCACCAAAATAGCTCCGGATGAAAAATCTTGCTAAAATGGGCTACTGGTTCTATGCCATTTCCCTGGTCGGGCTGGCAGGCCAACAATTTTACTATGGGAGCTTTCGCCCCGTATTCGTTCCGCCTTTCCCTTCCCAAATACCCGGACAGATCGTACTGGTCTATCTTTTCAGCCTTTTTCTGATCGGGGCTGCGTTCGCACTCGTGCTGGAAAAGGAGGTCCGGACAACGATGCTGCTCCTGGGCGGTCTTTTTCTCGCCTTGTTCCTTTTTTGTCATTTACCCTTTGAACTGCTGGTTGATCCGGGCGTAAAACAAATCGGCAGCTGGAACAACGGCATCAAAGATCTTTCCATTTTTTCGGGCAGCGCCTTTATCGTTGCGGGGTGTTTTCCCGGCGGGCGGCTCCCCGGCCAAAAAGACAGGGCATTCCTCAAACCCCTGGAAGCATTGATACCCTTTGGCGTTTTTTTCTATTCGCTCATGCTGGTCATCTTTGGCTTCGAACACTTTTTGTATGCCGAAGGGGTCCAGACGCTCGTCCCCGACTGGATTCCCGGCCACCTTTTCTGGACCTATTTTGCCGCCGTCGCGCTCATCGGTGCAGGGCTTTCCTTTATTTTTCGGATCAAGGTAAAGCTGATCGGCATCCTCACGGGAATCATGATCTTTATTTGGTTCCTGATCCTTCATATCCCCAGGGCGGCAGCGGCCCCCGTCACGGATAAAGGCAATGAATTGACAAGCGTATTTGAATCACTGGGGTGCAGCGGCATCGCGTTTGTGATTGCATACACAGCCGCCAGTGTCCGGCCGAAGGCGTGGGTTAATCCTGCCCTGATTTGCTTTTTTCTTAGCGCAGTGATTTCGTTGCATTCCTGCACTGCACCAAAGCCGGAACAATACGGATTTCTTACAATGCTTGGGCGTGATACGATTTCAATAGAGGCTATAAGCCGCCAGGGCAATACTTTAACAAGCGATGAAGTTGATCGATTTCCACGTGTGCGGATACGTCACACCGTGGTCGATCTTAACAATGACGGCAGCATAAGACATCTTGAAATGAACATTCATACACCCAGTGAGCCATCTGGTCAGCGTGATCGAAAAGTAGTTGCCGATGTCGCAGGCAATAAAGTGCACCTTTCTAAAACAGATAGCACCGGCAAGGTGAATCGTGATTTTCCAACGAATGGCAGCATTGTGGTAGCGCATGTTCCGCAAATGTATAGTCTTTATGAGCTTTACTTTGCCGCGGCGTTGAAGCAGGCAGCGACATTAAAGCTCGCAGCGGGCAAGCCTGTGCAGATGCGGCAGTTTTATATTGATCGGGAATTCGATCGTTTTCCGTTGGGCGAGGCTACCGTAACCCCGATTGACAGAGGCAAGGCAGAGATAACACATGACTGGCTCTCCGGAACCGGCGAGGCCATGATGGACTCTGCGGGTGACATGCTCAGTTATTCAGGCGCGCGAACTACATACGATGTGCAGGTAAAACGACTTGACACGCCACCAGACGTTAAAGACATTGCTGACCGTTTTGAGGCAAAGGAGACACAAGAGGGAAACGTAAAGTCGTTAAGCGTCCGGGATACCACCCGTGCACAAATTGGTCATTCGATCTTCACTGTTGACTATAGCAGGCCGCTGTTGCGAGGGCGAACCTTGCTGGGTGATTTGATACCTTACGACCGTGTATGGAGGACAGGCGCAAATGCGGCTACTCAGTTTACGACGTCGACCCCCATAAAGCTGGCCGGGATGCAGGTCCCTGCAGGCGCATATACGCTTTTTACCGCTCCACATACAAATGGAGTTGATCTGATGGTGAACAAGCAGACTGGAGAGTGGGGTACAGAGTACAATCGTTCACTTAACCTGGGTATAACAAGGATCATCAGCGAGGTCGCCACTGCACCGGTAGAAGAATTCACCATATCTATCATACCCGGCGATAATCGGCACGGTAGACTTGTACTCGAATGGGGTTCTTTCAGGTGGACTGCATCGATCGAAGTGGAATGACGCAGCCCGGAATGTCAAACATCAGTCCTGTGTTGAATTTTGCAAAGTAAAATGATGAATAAATGCTTTTCCGGCTTCCGTTGCAAATCCTTGACCCCAATAGGGAAATGCGATATAAAATGCCAATACAGCCTCACCGGATATTGGTTTCCCATCAGCACGGAGATGCGGATACAGTCCGCAGCGGCCGATGTAAATATTTTCTGTTTTCAAAACTGTTGCCCAAAGGGCTAACCGATCTGTCGACATCTTTTCGAGTTGATTCCCGGGAAATCGCTGTTCAGCATTTTCGCGGGTGCGTGGATATCCCCCGACATAGCGCCGGACATTGATATCCATCTCCATTGCGCAATAGTCATCCAGATCGGTTATCAAATGGGGTCTGAAGAAAAGTCTTTCAGATTCGGGAAGGATTTGCATAGCCTGAAGGTACCAAAACCTCACGACCGGGGACTCCTTATCACTTACGCCTTATAAAGCCTGCTCTTGGCCGAACCCATGATCATCATTTGCAGGCGTTTCTGCAGGGAGATATACCCCTTATTACAGTTCGCAATCCTCCAGTAAATGAACTCCTTCCCGGTCATTCGACTGGAACTTCTTCCAATGTATAATAAACAGGCAATCCCCGTTCTTTAGCCAGGCGCACGTCTTCGTCGGCACCACGGGAGGCGCCGGCAATACGAAAGACCGCATCGCATTTTTGAAGCAGCCGGTGCGCCACGGGATACTGGATTTCTTCCCAGGCGGCGTCGCCAGGTTTGACGGAGCCTGCCAGCCGGATGAGCGGAAGCGCCACCCATTCGCCGATCATCGGCACATGCCCCTTTCGGAATAGTTGTAGCGAGACCTCTTCAAGGTTGATTAAATTCTGTTTCATCAGATCCGGGTTGTCGTTGGTCCCGCTTCTATACGGTCCGGCGATTAGTATGAGCATGGCTTTTACGTTTATTGCAAAGAACGAAAATGAAGAGCAGAAAAAAATTAAGATAGATTAAGACGGCAGCTTTATTTGTTTTTCTTTCGCAAAGAGCTCAAAAATTCCGGGGTGACGCCTAAATAGGAGGCAATTTGCTTTTGCGTCACCACTTCCGCTACATGGGGGTATTTTTTCAGAAAACTGTCGTACCGTTCCTGTGTAGATAACGAGAGATTTTCGATGACCCGCAGCTGTTCCCTGCTATAGGCATTTTGCATGAGTATCCGGAAGAAGCGTTCGAATTTGGGTATCCTGACAAAAAGCTTGTCCAAATCGGCCTTGCTGATCTGGTAGATGATACTATCTGAAATGGTTTCGATAAACATGATGGCCGGCCGATCGTTTAAAAAGCAATACATATCGGTGACCCACCAGTCGGCCACGGCAAACATGATGGTTGAGTCCTTGCCCTCTTTGTCGATGTGATAGGCGCGTAGGGCGCCGGCATGAACATAACTGAGGTATTTGCAGGGGTGTCCTTCTCTTAACAGGATTGTTTTTTTTGGCGCTTCCTTTTCTATCAGCAATGAAAGAAAATGGTCGGCCTCTCCGTCCTCGAGCTGAATGTGTTTGGCGATATTCTGCAATATCGGATGGGGCATACCTGAAGATAGTCAAAATCAGGGCACTAAAGGGCCGCAATTCTGCGGCCTTCGCCTCCTTGACCCTCTCTGAGTCCGTGGCTGCAAATAATTATTAAAGCATTGAAAATCAATGCAAGTTTCTGATGACTTTCAAATGATAGCATAAATACATACATTGTTAGTGTAGATTGGTCAAAATTCAATGCCGCCAATAATTTTCTATGGAAGATTTTTCAATAACAACACGATTAACAGCAAAAGACTATTCTAAAGCCTTTTTTTTAGGGCTTTACAGAAAGCCAGGATTTATAGTTACAACTATTTTAGGATGTTACTTACTTGTAACAGTAATACTTGATCATTTCAAGATAATAAAGTTTTATTCTGACACACCGTACTTCGAATTTTATTGCGGCTTATTTATTTTGCTGGGCCCCACACTGATTGTAGTAATAGCGGTAAGGCAATTTCTCTCCAACCCAAGCTGCCATGAACTAAAATATACTTTTAGTGAAAACGGTATGACAGTTCAAGGGACCACTTTTAAAGGAGAGTTTTTATGGGCACATATCATCAAACAAAGAGAATTAAATAAGTTCTTGATTTTGTACCATAGCAAAAAAATGGGAAATTTTATTGACAAAACCCAATTGACATCCGACCAGATACAATTTATAAAATCAAAAGTGAAGCAAAAGTAATTCTTGATTTGTTTTGTTGTCTTCTTCCAAGGCCAAGATCCTTTATACGTTTATGATAGTTAATAAACCAGCCTATATTTTAGTCATATTTTGTCTGACTTTTATACGAACGCTTGGGCAGGCGGTTGACCCAAAAGTGGCCTACGTAGTCGATTCCATCCTTGTTATTCAAGATCCTGAAAAGGGCGACGATATCTTGAACGATGATGTTTCAGACCTAAGTATTGTACGAAATAAAGATTCGCTAAAGCTATTGGGGTACGAACAATTTGATATGGTTTCATTTGTTTTTACAAAGGCATATCGTGGGCGGCCGGATAGTATCAAAGCGATTCCGTCAATAAAAAGCATGCAACAAAAAGATGGGCTTTGGCTTTTCCATGGCACACCCTATACGGGTAGAATTATCAGCTATTACTATAGCGGAAGAAAGCAGGTGGAGGGTTACCTTGTGAATGGCAAAGTAAATGGGATTGAAATCTTATATTATCAGAATGGCCACGAGTCCTTGGAGAGAGAGTACAGGGAAGGAAAAACAGATGGAGTTGAAAGGGAATATTATCTTGACGGATCGATACGGCAGGAGGGCCGGTATGTCGCAGGCAAGGAAGAAGGCACATGGAAATCTTATTTTCCCAATGGCCAGGTTAAGCTTTATAATAATTACAGGGCTGGAGAACTTGTGGACTCAGCTATCAGATATTATTCAACCGGAATAGTTCGCGACAGGGTATTTATTAAAAATGGAAAGGTGATTTCAGATCCCAGGCTTACGAAAATTAGTCAATTGATGGCTAAGAGCGCGGAAAGCGACAAGGAAGGAGACGGGAAAGCGGCCATTGGGTATACTACTAAAGCAATTCAGTACGACAGCACCTATGCCGATGCCTATTTTTCCCGGGGGACGCTTGAACTAAACGACCTGCGTTTCGACGAAGCAATCGCCGATCTCGATAAGGCATTGACTATCGAACCTTTTATGGAAGTGGCGTTAACAAACCGAGCCTTTGCGCGAATACGGAAATACCAATTTAAGGGAAGCAGAACTTTGTCTAAAAACAAAGATGTCGAGGTTCTGGCGTCAGCCGACAAGGTAGATATGCCTCCCGCCGATGTGGAGAAAATATGTAGTGATCTTGGGAAGGCTGTGTTGTTGGGCGATAAATCAGATATGATGAGGGAGGCGTTAAATAATTATTGCCACACGAATATGGACAGATTATGACTGCGGGAGCGTGCGCCATAAGGCATTATCCCCCCAACCTCGGAGGGAATGAATTAATAAAGGAAAGGGCTGCTTAAATAAAATTGCATAGAAACTGTATGAGTGATAATAGCATTTCAATCGTCTGCAAAAAAAGTACCTATCCTCATAACAAGGGGAAAGCGGCAGAAATTCTTGAATGGTTGGTTTCATGTAATATCGTTAAACCCTCTCTTTCTGACTGCGTGCTAAGTAGTAAAAATGGTTATGCCGTATCCGATGGCGCAAAAGCGGCGGTGAATGAGCCCGATTATTTGCGTTATGGTTTGGCGATCAATGGGCTTGACATAGTTACAGATAGAACAATATTTGATACCGGAGGAAATGGCATTGATGAACTAATATGCCCTAACTGTAAAAGTGATATTTCAAAAGAAGATTGGGACTTTTTGGAACCCTGATCCAACGGGGAAGCGGATGACTTGGTTTGCCCTGCATGCGGAGAACGAAGCGAAATTCATAATTTTGATTTCATACCCGAATGGGGGTTTAGCGACCTGGGTTTTACATTTTGGAATTGGCCTCCTTTCAAAAATGAATTTATTAATGATTTCAAGCAGAGGCTAGGGTGCGACATAAATATTGTGTTCTCGCATATTTAATCCTGGCCTGGAGTACTATGGTATGAAAAAGGGTATTAAGACCGGGATCAACTTGGTATTAAAAGGAGTGCGACAGTTGGGATGGACAACTATAATTGTTGTTCTGATGTTCTATTTAACAGCCTTGTTGATACACTTCTATGACAGACCGGCCGCTTAGGCATACTTTAAATTTTAAGCTAGGATATTACCGTTTATTTTTGTAGATTCACAACTCTTGTAATATTATGTCATCCAAGGTACCATTTGTTAAGCAAGAAACTGTTTGGCTTGCGATAATTCCCCATATTTTAGTCATCGGGATACTTTGCATGGTTTATTATCAATGGGACAGGAAGAATTATTTCGCATTCGGGTTCATTACTTATGTGATAATTTGGTATGGATTGAGAACTATGGCGTTTCCGAAGGATGTACATAAAAGCATCGGGCTTATAAAGGAGGAAAAGTTCGGCGAGGCAATTCCATACATTGAAAGGTCGATAGAATATTATAACAAGCACTTGTGGATAGATAAATACCGGTTTCTGTTGATGGTTAGCTCATCAAAGAGGGGTATCCGGGAGTCGTCGATTTGCAATTTGGGGTTTTGTCTTCTGCAAACCGGGCAAGTCAAGGCTGCAAAGGAAGTATACGAAGATGTACTACGGCAATACCCTGAAAACACTATCGCCATAATTCAACTGCGGACTATCAATACGATATCAAATTCAACCGAAAGTAAAATTCCTGAATGAAGAAGTTTGTCAAATTGAAAAGGGAAGAATGCTTGTCGCTATATCCCAAATTTCCAGTGGCAGACAAGTTCATACGAAAAGCTGTGTTCTAGAGCAAACATTTTTATCCGAATCAACTACCTCATAATAAAAAATGAATTCCCGGTAATTATTTGTCACAAGGTCTCCAGGGTTACCAATCCATTTCACCTTTTCATATTCCGACTCCGACATCGTTCTATAAACGCTAGAACGAGGTATTATGCTGAAATTCGCGAATCCAACATAATCCAAAATTGCGTTTGATTTGCTGTTATATATATAGGAGTAATAAAACTAGCTCCCGAAATAATTATAGAAGCGATCCCCGTATATACTGTCCAATGAGGTTTTGTTTTTTCTGTCTTTTTATCTTGCGGTTTTTTCTCGTCAACTATTGCTGTAGGCTTCGGCAATACATTATTGGAATATTCGACCTTTGCAGGTTTACCTTTTTTCTTTTGAGGTTTAGTGGACATATATAAATGGTTTAGGTCATCCACAATTTACAAAAATATTTAGACCCCCAGCATACAATCGACGACCTCCCTTATTTTAAAAAAGGTGTTTTAACGGGTATAAAAGTTGGTGCAAACTCGTACTTTGTAGGGCTATGTCTCTTCCGCTTATCATTACTATCTTTTCCTTTGGTACGGCCATAGTTGCGGTTATTGCAGCCAAGGAGGTCATTTGGGACTCTAAAAAAACAGGGTGGCGCAAATTAAACTTTCGTGGATATATTGTACTTCCATGCGCCTTAGCCATGGCAATTTTGCCCCTTGTTCAATATTTCATTCAAAAACATCTGGACGAACAACAAGAAATCATAAGAAAGGTAGAGGCAATTAAACATGATGCCGAACTTCGCAAGGAATACGAGAATTCGGTTGAGTCAATGAGGAGAGAATATGAAAGAGGAACTACTCACATTCTTGATACTACAAAGAAAATTACTAGTCTTATTAAAGATAATTTAAATAAAGTTAAAGGCACGCTTGATTTGTCAAAATCGCTTTTTAAAAATGTTAAGAATATCGACACAAGTTTAAATCAAACTTTGAGCTTAGCGCAAGCAAATGTTTATCCAATTTCGCCGTTGGATTATAGTATATCTTATACGTTTGCCCTCAAAAGAAGTGTAGTTGAGACCAAATTCCCATCAATTGAAAAATATATTAACCGAGGGATAGGCTGTTGTGTAATAAATATGCGCAATGGATTAAGAGATACCATAACTGGGATTGATACGGCAAGCCTCAATAGATTTGATTCTGTAACTA
>Ga0302221_10001888_pt1 | contig 13227 bp, 6 predicted proteins | sample II_Palsa_E2_1_FD_193517 | JGI IMG/M metagenome (GOLD analysis project Ga0302221, IMG submission 193517) | Peat permafrost microbial communities from Stordalen Mire near Abisko, Sweden - II_Palsa_E2_1 | ecosystem: Environmental > Terrestrial > Soil > Palsa > Peat permafrost | place: Sweden... | reverse complement strand
GTCCTAGAAAGCATGTTTAAGCTAGTTTATTTTTTAGCTTTATAGATCTCTATCTATAAAGGGCCTTTATAGATAGAGATTTATATTAAAAGTAAAAGGCAATAATAGGCTCTTAACCCTCTCTTATCTTTTTACTTATATTTACTATTCCTTTATTACTAATTGCCCCTCTTTACTCTCTTTAATTTACTAGCTAATAAAGTAAGATTGCTAATTAAAAGTACAAGTAATTACTTAACTTGCACTTTTTAAAATCTTAATTCTTATTTAACTTCTAATCTTATTATAGCTATAAAGATCTTATCCTCTATTCCGGTAGTCCTCTTTACTTTCTTCTCTATTATTATAGGAGCTATTATGCCTATAAAAGCGGCTAACATTTTATTAAAACGATAAGAGACTTGTAAGGACTTAGAAGGTTGCTTAGCATTTACTCTTAAGGACTATTACGTAAATGTTTGTCTCCTTATATTATTCTTATACCTTCTTTAAAGTTTCTAGTTAACTAATATCTTATCTCGTAATATTGCCTTCTAGACATACTTAGTATACTTAATAATACTTGCCTTGTTATAAGAATAGCTAATAGCATTAATGTGTAATATGTGTATTATAACCTTGCAGCAATAGTAAATAAATTCATTAAAAAAATAATTAAGACGCAATTTTTTAATATATTTTAAAGTATACTAGGTTTACAACTACTAAGACTACTAATACTTGCACGTGGGTTACTAGGAATTAGTATACTAATTGCCTTTAAAAGTTTCTGCTTATAATAATAAAGTAAGGTATAGCTTAGCTAAGGACTAGAAAGCCGGGGGGTTATATAAATATTTTAAGGGTTATAAAGTGTCGGAATGCTTGGGATATATATTTAATTATTTAATTAAAAGCATACTAGGAAGTAGGCATTATATACTATATACACTTAGCCGCAACGCTACTATTTTTCCAATTAATGATTGCTATTTGCTTAAAAATGCCTTAAAAACGAATGCGGATTCTAAGTTACAAGTTACTTATATATATTTGAAAGTTTTTAAATATATATATAAATAATAGCAAAACCGCTTTAAGTAATATAATTGAGAAACTATCGGTCAAATCTTAGCAGCTGCACACAAAGATAAAGCTAGTTTCGCAAGCTAACTTTACCCTTAGCGAAAATTTGATAAGTTTAGCGCAACTTATTAATAAATTAGTTTTAAATTTATATATTTGATTATAGTATTATATTATATGGCTTCCTTAATAAGCAAATTACGAATAAACTTGGTACTTTTTATAAATCGAACATTAATATAATAGATTTTTGCTATTAGTTACTCTTATCTTCGAATATATCTTTAATGCGGATATTATAAGTCGGTGTACTTAGTAGCACAAATAATCTAAGCGTAAGTTGCGGAGAATATATTACTATAAGAGGAATTGAAAATCTTTGCTAATAGTTTTATATAATATATATTATAATCGCTACTAAAACTTGGCTCTTTTTAAGCTTTTAAGTAAAATTAACCAAATAGGGCTAAGCGTCGAGTAAGAAGTAAAGGCCAATTTTTGTTGCATGTTATAATTATGGGCGGGTATTTTGTAATTAGCCTTTGTAAATAGCGTTTAAAGCATAAACGGCGAAGGTTAAGCAAATTCGACTTCCTTTAAACGAACTCGAGTAACCTTGCTTTGCCTTTAGCCTTATATTTATAATGCTACTAACATGCAACTTAAGTTAATAATATAAAATAGACCGGAATTTGAGTATGCTTAAAAGAAATATAGCTAAGTAAAATTTGAGTTTTTAATATATTGTGTAATTTTAGGTATTTGCTAATAATATATTTATAAAGATGCACTTTTAATTATAGTATCAAGCAAATTAGATCTTTACTTAAACTCCTTAAGTTTAATTATTGTTACTTGTCTACTAATATAGCTTATTCTTGCTACAAGTAATTAAACGGCTAATTATCTTTTACTTGTATACTATTAAGTAAAGGTATTATTAATATAGTTTTATATACCCTCGGTAATATAAAGGGTTTAGGGGGGTATATAAGAACTAGATCTTATATTAATAGTAGACGCTTGTATAACTTAAGAGGTAAAAATAGTAAATATTATTCTTTATATGTCTATTATTTAAGTAAATATAGCGGAATTACTTATAGTTAAGAGCTATTAAGATAAACTATCGAGGTTTCTTATTACCGATGCGTTATAACTATTAAGCTTAGCGGACTAGCTAATTAAACGATTAGTAATATTTGAAGCGTAGTAGTAATTTGAACTATTAGCACTTAAATTAGTAGGGTTAATAGAGCCCGAGTTATAAATTCGCGCTACTTTATAATATATACTAACATTAGACACATTTGTCTTAGCAAGACATTGCATAAGACTATCCCCGCTTTAAGTGTTAATAGTCTTATTATAAACTATTTAAGTTATCTTAGTAAGTGGGTATAAGTTTTAAATAACTCTATTCTTGTTATATGTTCTTGTTTTATTATAGTCTTATAAAAGACTTAAGTTTCTTATATTGCTATTAGTTATTAGTGCCTTTACACATTTATTACTTTCCTCTATTATAATAGCAAAGACAAAGCAAGGGTTAACGCTAATAGCATTTGCTACTATTTAAATGCTAGTAAATATCTCAAGGATCTCGTCGCTTAAATTGTTTATAATATCAAAATCCTTGCAAGAAGTTTGTAGCTATGCCTTGCTATTACTAAACTTATATACGTTATTAGAAACTGTCCGAGTAAAAAAGACTAAGGAGATTATATTATATTAAGATTTGAGACTTAATCGCTTAAAGCTAGCTAGCTTGCCGAGATAGTTCCATTGCCGCTAAAGACTATATACTCACTTACACTTTTGCTAAGTAAAACGGTAGCATAGTTTAATTTTTTTAAAGTACTTCCGCAAATAAGCTAAGGTAGTCTAATAGCGGCTAAAAGCTACCTTTATTAGGTCTTACTTAATTGCATACAAGTAATTACTTACTAGAATTGTAAATATAGTGCCTTTTTTAAAGAATAGCCTTAAAAAACTATCTATTTGTTAGTTTAGAAAGAAAGAAGTGCTATTAAGAGAAATATTATACTCTCTTAATCTTCGCTTTCCTTTAAAAATCGTCCGAAAATAGGTAAAAGACGTCCTTGCAAAGCAAAAATCCCTATAAACCGAAGCTTAATCCTTGTTACTTTAATAAAAGAATAAATATCTTAATAAGAAATAGCTTTAAAGCCAATTCCGCCTTAAAATCTATTTTATTGCTTTATCTCTTATATATTAAGTATTCTTCTTACTAAAAACTTAGTATAAGAATATATCGTTATACTTTATCTTTAATCTCTCTTAAACCGACTTTTCCTATTATCTTAAATATTACCTTATTACAAAACTTAAGCAATATCTTATAAATTCAAAAAAATTATAATACTTAAAATAACTAGTCTAATAGATATATAAAACTTATTTCTTTACTTAGCTTAAGATGTTAAGTCTTTATTAAGGGGGACTTAGTTAATAAGCCATATTTTTTATAAGCACTAATTAGAGGGCTTTAAATTATATAATTTTTAATAGCATTAAGTTGCATTAAAATGTTTTATATTTCTTATTAAAAATCAAAGTAATATTGTATAATATAACCCGGCCATCTTCTTATTACATGTAATATTAAACGATAAAGTCGAGAAGTAGCTATTAACTGTGATATTCTACTATAGCGTGCTAGTAGCTATAAAAGATCTTAGACTATTTAAAGGTCCGAACCCTAAAGCTACACTATCTTATCCTTTAACTTTAATGCTAATAGCCTCGAGTTAAGCAAGAAGGCCACTAACAAGACGTCGCTACTATGCCCCTTAAGCGTCTATTACAGCACGCTAGTGGCCGCGTCCCAAAGCTATACTATTAAGTCCTTTAACGCCGACGCTAATAGCCTCAAGTCTAGCGAGAAGGCCACTAACTAAACGCTACTACTATGCCCCTTAAGCGTTTGCTATAGCGCGCCGGTAGCTGCGTCTTAGAGCTACATTATCGAGTCCCTTAATGCCGACGCTAGCAGCCTCGAGTTAGTCGAGAAAGCTACTAACTTAATAACGCTACTATGCCCCTTAAGCGTTTGCTATAATATAGTTAATTGCTCGGCGTAATTCGAGGTAGCTTACAAAAGTTTATTAAGTCGGTATTTCCATTTGCAATTTAGCTTATAAAATGCATTCTCTTTCCCCTTACTATAAATAACCGGTATTAAGATGTCGAAGATGCCTAATAAGGAATAAGCAAAGTCTTCTTTATACTTAATATCCCGATTTCGTGCTTATAATACTTGCTTATTAAAGCTAAAACTAAAAAGAGGGCTACCTCAAAGAGCAAAACCCGGAATCCCCGTTATCTTATAAAGCTGCCCTTCTAATAACTTCTTATTACCGAGTCAATTACTATTTAAGCAAAAAAACTCGACTAATAGCGGCGCAATAAGCTCTTAAAGTGTTTAACTACAAGTAAACTATCGACTATTCCTAAAAGCTGCTTCTTATAGCTACAAAGACAAGTCGATTTAATTATTTGTCGAAACATTTGTTAAATATGCATAGCATTTTGCCGCTTTGCAATATTAGCAAAACATGGAATTAATAGCTTCTAAAAGCTCCTTATCGCTCGATTTGTTAATATAGCAAGTATTTACTTAAAAGTATTATATGCTATCGCGAGCGGCTTGCTATTTATAAAACCGAAGCTTTTTATATCCGTCTTTTGTCTCCTTAAAGCTATTCTTTAAGTCCTCGAAGTTAACTTCTTCCTTATCTTTTCCTTAAATATATAAAAGTATCGCATAAAGTATTATAAGGTAAGGAATATCTTTTATAAGGCTAATTTCGCTATTTTCTTCTCGCTTTAAAAGACGCATCTAAGCTTAAGTATTAATCGGTTTATACGTGTGGAATTCGATATAGCAAGAGCCTTAGTAAGGAGTGCTTAGTTAAAGAGGCATATAATCTAGCAAGGAATTATAAGTTAGCAGAAATGGGGTCTAGTTTAAAGAGGTTAATAAAAGGTTTAAGGCTAAGGCTTTAGCTGCATGCCATCGATAAGCTAAAAATAAATTTATCACGTGATATAAAGCTAAGCGTCTTTAATGCAAATTGGGAAGGGATAAGCTTAAGATTGTTAACATTTGCACAAGCAACAAAGCATTATAGCGGCCGCAAGACTAAACCTAGCAAAAGTCGTTCTTAAAAAGATTAAACACTCTTTAAAGAACACTTACGCCGCTTTTTGTAAACTTAGTAAAGTTCTTAAATTAACGCTATAGCATTGCAACTATAATCGTAATTTAATTTAGCAACAAGCAGCTAAGCAATAACGCTTTAGCTTATAAGAGGAGAAAGCACTAGTAAGTTATCTCCTTCGAATGTCCGCTAACGGATATCTATTGCTTATCAAATTTGCAAAGAGCCTAGCATATGTTATTATACTTTAGCGTTCCTCCATTTTCCAGATTCTTGCAACCGATCGCGACAATGTCTATCCTCTAAGAAAGAATTAGCTACAAGCCTTTTATAAACGCCACCTAAAGCTTAAAGCTATATAAATAAAAGCAATAAATTAGGATAGACATGATTATTATATCTATAATAAGATTATTAATTGGTTTATAGTAATAAGCAAAGAGCTAGCAAGCCTTATAATCCTTGCAGAAAATATATATAATATAAATAAGATAAGAGTTCTTTTAAGTGTCCTTAACTCGTTAAAGGTCCTTATAAGCAAGTATAAGTTAAAGACATATAAGGGGGCAAGTGTTAAACGTATATTAATTACTATAATAAAGTATATTTTTGCAAATAGTTAATATCTTTACCCTTTAATTATTTGGCTTATTACTATACACCGAAGCACTTAAATAACCCATTTTACCCTAAAATAGCATTATAATTATTCCGATAGCGGCTACACTAATATAGCAATTAGTCTTTACTAGATTTAACACGTTTTCGATCCTTAAACAAAAGCTCAGGCAGGCATAAAGCCTCGAGTCCTAATAAGTAATAGATTTAGCACACACAAGTCGCTTAAGTTAATAAAATATTACTATAAGAATAATATTATCCTTTATCGCCTCCCGTTACACACTTCTTATAAACTCTAACCTTATAATGTCGGGATTTTTGGCCTATTAAAGATCGCATATTATAAGGAAGTCAAACGGTTATATCAAGGAGGTTTAAATATGATTAAAAAGCAGCATTTTACTCTTTTATATAACCGCGCATGACGTAAAGCAATAAACTCTCGAAATATTATCTTAAGCTAGTCGAAGATAGGACTTTGCCTATTTAATTTAAAGCGAGTGCTAAAAGAAGTCTAAAAGCTAGAGGAAGTGAAGTATTATAGCCCACTAGTCGTTAATAGTATAAGCGACGATATGCTTTATCATATCGAGACTCTAAAGACTCCGAAGACTTTAAAGACTTTTAAAAATTTAGTACTTTTGCGCAAAAACGTTAAAATAAGCCTTATATGCTAGGAAGTAATTGACCCCTACACTAAATTAAGCATCTAAAAGATAGCAAATGCTACCGAGAATGCTTTTGCGGAGCAAGTAATTCTCTTAGATAAAAACATGTTACTTTTCGAGCAAAATAACGAGAAAACAACCCGTATATCAATAAAAGCGACAGTTATAAGCACTACTAAAGTCTTAAGTTACAAGGACATTATTAAAGCACAACAAAAGCGTAATATAAAAGATGTAAAAACTATTATAATTAAAGGGCGACAAATCTTAAAGCATAATAGATCTATGCTATTAAAAATTATAAGGAAAAGAACCCGTAGCTACAAACGAGAAGAAGCAATAGATGAGATTAGGGCGTCAAGTATAAAGGAGTATTGTTTTATGTTAAAATTTAAGCAATTCGTAATTGTAATTACTATAATATAAAATCGAATAAATATTATTTAAATCTCTTAAATCAAGTGTCGAAAAGCTAATATTATTAAAGGCAGCTTATTAGCTTAAATTGGATGTTAGCCTTGCTAAAACTGGTTTTAGTTAGCTAGAAGATGAGGTATAGCGCTTAATTGTAGCTAACTAGCAAACTATAGCTAAGTCGCGAAATCTAGAAAGCCGAAATTAGATGCTTAGCAAACTTATCCTAGTAAACTTTATATAACTTTAACACCTTTTAAATAAATTAATTAACAACTATTTGTATATATAACAATATAACTATTTTAAGTAATTTGATACTTTATAGTTATAAAAACGCTATTAAGATATATTTTAATAGCATAGAAAAAAAGAAGTTAAAAAATTAACTAGATATAGAATAAATTCAAATTATAACTAATTAACTAATATGCAAGACAAAATAAAGCTACTTTGTCTAAATAAGATTAAAGAAGCAATAAATCAAATAGGCCTACTAGAAATACAAGAAAATTGTTTTGTGTTAACTTATTAATTTTTTTATTAAGGTAATAGGGGTCACACTTTAGTTTATAAGGATTTTCGCTTTGCAAGGACGTCTCTTAGTAATATGCAGTTAAATCCGAAAGGGGGAGGGTTTTTGTCAAGGCTTCAAGTAGCTTATAGCGTCCATTTCTAACTCCTTCCCAAATGCGCAAGGACGGACGTTACTAATTTTATTTGCAATTTTAGCTAATTAACTCCTACCCTTTTATAAACTTGTTAGTTCTCCTTATAAGTTTAACATTTAATAAGATAAGTAAGTTTTTAAAAGTTTAATTCTAGCGCGCTCCTTTAATTACTTTCATCTTCGGATGCATTAGCTTAACACTATACTATAAAGCTACACTTTCCAAATTAGACGCTCCTCCTTTAATGCTAATAATATTATCCGGATTAATTATTTGCAAATTGTAGTCGTAATAAAATAAAGTAGCCGAGGAGACATAATAATTTAAGAATAGTCTTCTTAAATTTATTCTAATACTTTTATAGCTAAGGTAAGCGTCTTCGACGTTTAAAGTAATATTAAATTCTTTTAACACGACTTTTTAAGTCTTTTTATTAAATTGCCTTTTAATATTTTTAAGTACTTTAAAAGGAACTTCCTTTGCTCTCGAAGTTCTTTAAAATAATTACTAGTTACAAGAACGATGTAAGCTAGTCTATAAGAGCTATTATAAAGGTTGCGTACACCTTAACCGAGTAAGGCGGGGATAAGACTTATCTTTAATGCTATAGAAAGCTATTTCTTATTTGGGAAGACTACGTCTTAAATCTTATTATACTTGTGCTAGTTTACTCGAAAAGTTTGTGTGAATTTCCTTGCTATATACATAAAGTAGTCGATTACAAAATCCTTAATTAGAGAAATTTGTGTCGCTATATTATAAGTAATAAAGTATTAAAAGTTAAAAGCTAAGATAAAAATTATTAAGGGCAAATATTCTTTTGATAAGTATTAAGTTATAGATTAAGAAGCTCTTAGTTCGATATATTATACTTTAAAGCTATAAACTAGTCAAAGAGTTAATAGCTTTTTAAGCTGCTAAATTTAGATCCGGAAATTAGAAACTTGTAAGGGCTTTATATGGACTAGGATCCACTTCTAGTCCTAGATTATATAAACCCTATCCTTGATATTAATCTTACAACTAAAGTAATAAATTGCATACTTTAATATTATAAATTAAGTAATATTATCTTATACGTATCCTCTTGCTACTAAGCAAACTTTCTACTATCTTAATATTAAAATAGAAGCTAAGATTAAGCTAAAGCAAGTAGCAATAGCATTTTATAATAAAGAACTAATAGAGAGTGCTAACTTATTCCTTAAAAGTTGGCGAATTTTATAAAACGAATATGAAAGTAACCTTTATAAACGGCCTAATTCTTTACAACGACTATAATATATATACATATAGCTAGCTTAAGAGAACAAAGAAAGAATGCTTTTGAGTTTTGCTGCTCTTCTCGACCTTGCTAAAGCTTATTATCGTAATATAAAAGAATATAAAGACGGAAATAATAAATGCAAGCTAAAAGTCCACGCTCTCCGGCATAGCTAGTTAGGGAATACTATTACCGAGATACTCGAATTTGAGGAAGAGATTGAGGAAAAGCTTAAGTATAAGATCTCGCTTAAAGGCTTTAGTATAGCTTACGTGCTATTACTCAAAGATCCGCTCGGGCGCTTATTAGACGAGGCAAATAGTTTTAATAATGCTACTAGCGTTATTGCACATATTTATTCTCTTTAAGTTGTTTGTGTTTCTAATTTATTATTAGAACTATTACGTGGTTACAAGTTTATTAGATTTAGTTTGCGGTCGATTATTATATTAACTTCGGGGATAAAGAAGATGTTAGCTATAGCTAAGGCTAAGGGCTATAACAGTTTTGGTAAAATGTAAAAGGACAAGAATGCTTTAGACGGGGAGGACGATAGGGAGTATAGAAAAAAATTAGTAATAAAAATAGAAGAGGAAAACGAGGAAAATCCGCTAAAAGAGGAGAAAGATGACAAAAAAAAGCGGTAATAAAAATAGAAGAGAAGGATAACAAGAAAAATCCGTTAAAGGAGGAGGAAGAGGACTTTATTCGACTCTTTAAGCAGTTTCACATCACTTATAAAGGCAAGAGGTTTAAGCAAATGCAAGAGAATAACTATAGTAATAGGCAAGAAGTGGAGAAGGAAAGGAGGAAATCGACAAAAAACTAGTAATAAAATAAAAAGAGGAGGAGATAAAGGGGAAAGAGGAGAAGAAGTTAATTGATATCTTTAAGCGGTTTTATATTATAGACGAGGGGAGGAGTTAATTGTCTTTTATTTGTATTATATTGCATTAATATAGTGCCAATTTCATCTATAATTATTATTAACTTAAGTTACCCTTTTCCTTTTTATAATAATTACTTATAATCGGAACTTAGAAACATTAACGCGACGAAACTTGATAATAACGTAATTCGAGATTATATCTCGTGAGCATAAGACGGCTAAAATAGGCTTTAAGTTTAGTAGCGCGACAAGTGCGTTAATTGTAGCTTTAGCTACTTAAATAGAAGTTTATATATAACCTTTGCCCCTTTGCTATTAAAAGTAAAAACTTTAAAGTAACGCACCGAAAATGCTTTATAGATGCATTAGATTCAAGTCAAAACCGGAAGCTATTTCTAACGACTTTAAATCCACGTTAACGCTAGAAGAGTCCGCAATCTTAGAGTAAGCAAGGCGATCCGGGGCGCTATCACCGCTAGAGCGCCTAGAAATGATCATAGACGAGCTTGAGTTATTAGTCACTTTGAAAAGAGAGGAAGTCATGGAGCCATGTGTTAAGACACGATTTTAAACCATGTAAAGGCTAGAATAAGATAATTTTCTATCTAACGTCTGTCCTTGCGTGCCGAAACGCACCCCGTAACGAGACAAATCCATAGTTTACTAATCACAACTTTTTTCTTAGCAAGTCTATGAATTTGAGCTTAAAATGCTACTTTCTTTAACTATTTCTCTTTAAGGAGACCACTTAGCAAGAAGAAAATAACTATGGTTAGTTATGCTATTAATCGTTTCAATTACGCCACTAATCGCCGTTTCGGTTATACCCTTATACTTAATCACGACTATTAGAGTCTCTTCAAAATTCGGAGCACTTAAGGAAAGGTTCCATATTAGAAGAATATAGCTCCAATTTTTGAAGACACTTAAAGGGGAAATGATGCAGTCCGGTAGTTACGCCGGTGCAATGAGAGGGTCCACATGTTTCAGTGCTTAGTGTGAGGGGTCAAGTCGAGTAAAAAAAAGGCCACGAACTTGGGCTCAGGTTAAACTGTAAAGAACTACGTAAAGAACTAAGAATATAAATCTGGTTCCCTCATAATAATAAACAAAGAAGCTGGGGCCAAGGCTAGTGGTTGCCTAGCAACCGCTCGTTACGGTCCGTAGCACGGTCCGTAAGCTTGCTACAGCCATTCCGTAGCCGGCCGTAGGTTATTACGGTCCGTAAGCACGGCCCGTAAGCTCGCTATGGTCATACCGTAGCCGACCATGGGTTCCAACCCTCACAGATAAGCCTATCGTTTTTTACTTTTACTTACTTTAAGGTATTGTATATAAAATGTAAATTATTGCTCAAGGATTTAATATCGCTAGAAATCGGCATGAATTAACTCTTTATATTATATAATAAAAATAAACCTTTTGTTTAAAGGCTAAAGATTTTATTAAAGCTTTAAATTTGCGCACCGGCCTTTATCCAAATGTGCCACTTGTCCTTTTTTGAAATAAAGCCTTAAATACTTGTAAAAAGGCAGACTTTTGGGTTTTTGTCATTTAAAAATCTCCCGCCTATAGAGTTGTGGAAAATTTAGTCTTTGTTCTTTGCCGGAATAACATTTTCTGCTACCAGTCGGGGTACGTGATGACATACACCGACAACAACCTGAGCGTAATACGGTACTCGATATTCGACTCCTACGACGCCCTCCAGCCGATTACGTCGAAGCCTGACGTAGTCGTAGTCGAGGCGATAGACGACGGGTCCATGGTGTACATTGACTGCTTGGCCATGAACGGCTCCGTGGGCAGTCAGGAACTACGGCAAGATCCCGTCCGGGAGCCGAGGAATTTCCTCAATGCTATAAGATACCGATTAGTAGGCATCGTATTAATTTTTAGAATAGGAACCTACAGATGAGCAACTCTACCTGACCCTCTTGACCCTAACGGGAGTTTGTATTGCGTTGTCCCTAAGTATCTAAATAGTGCCGGCGTCAGGGCGTAAATCAGATTTTCAACCTCGCCATTTCGTAATGCCGGTCCAACGAGTCGAGCGGTCCTTGTCCGAATGATAAACAGTACTTGTTTATGGGAAGCTCTAGCAATAATAGAGAACCCTGGCTTCATAAATGGCACAGCATGAGACATTTTGGCGTAGGCACGTAGATTTGTACCACGGGTAAGTTAGTAACTAGTTGATTGTATTAAGAAAAGGAAAAGCCATAGCTATAGCAGAATTAGGTGTTTTAAGGAGCTGCACGTACCGAACTCATTGAACCATATTGGTGTCAACTCGTCTAACAACTCCATTTTTCTGATATCATGTACAAAATTGTTTGTAGAATTTCAGTAGAAATAAGCGAAGCCTTCGAAATTTAGTAGCTTTTCTAACTCTTGCAGAAATCTGGATAAAAGGCGGAAGTCATTATTATTCCTGATGGGATCTGCGGTTTTCATAAACTCCTCCAATAGCTAGAACGCATTTTGGAATTCCGTTGCCAATACATCTATAGTTTTCACTAGATCCTGAGCCAGTTCCAACTAACGGAGAGGTTCGCCTTCAAAAGCGGGCAAACCCTGACTATACGTATTCTCAAACAATTGAAAAACCGAGTCGAACCTGTCCCCAGCAACCCCAAACATTTCCTTCTGCGCTTCCGAGAGACCGTCGAGATTGTCCTGGATTATGACCTGCTTTCCAGTCCTTATCGTCATCGGGTGGGGTAAATTGTTTAGACGCATCGGTGGTGGAGCCTTGAATCCCGCTAGACGCCCACCAGTCTGAAATCTCGACGGGTCGGATGTTCCAGCCTCATCCATAACTATTTCAGCATCATTCAGAAGCCTTAACGATCCAGCCTCATTTACTGGGGGTAATGGAAGGTCAACAAATGTATTTACCTCACTCTGACCCTCTACTGCGTCTGGCCCCTTTACGTAGGCTGTCCATTCGTCGTACTTAGGCTCGCCCTCCCACCAAGCAGCGGGCGGAACAGGGTTAACATCGAAAATTTCGACCGGCGCCGCACCTTGCACCACCGCTACCTCTTCTAGGGATTGCTGTACTTCACTCCGGGCTAGCGGCTCCCCGAATTGAAAGTTGTCCACCTCATCTAGCTCATACAAGCCGTCGAAGCCAAGACCATCCTCAACTTCTGCTCCTCTGCTTAGCTCTTGTATAAGAGTAATATAGGGATTGAAGGAGAGGTTGCCCGTTCGCTTCTAAAGCCTCTTAGAAAAAGATAAACAGTCGACGAGATCTTTAAAGCTTAGCGAAAGACAGTATTAGATAAATATAAGACTATAACTATAGACTTAAAGGCAAAGTATAAAAAGAGTATAGAGTAGATTGAGTGTCTATAATTAACTCACCTTTATTAATTAGATCTACTTTTGAAGTTTCTACTTCTGCCTTTATTATTACTCTTATAAATCCGTCATCCTCTTTAGT
>Ga0302221_10001887_pt1 | contig 13228 bp, 6 predicted proteins | sample II_Palsa_E2_1_FD_193517 | JGI IMG/M metagenome (GOLD analysis project Ga0302221, IMG submission 193517) | Peat permafrost microbial communities from Stordalen Mire near Abisko, Sweden - II_Palsa_E2_1 | ecosystem: Environmental > Terrestrial > Soil > Palsa > Peat permafrost | place: Sweden... | reverse complement strand
AAATATTATAACGTCGATTATATAAATAATATTAAAATTATTAAATCGACTAATAATTATTTAATATTATATATTAAAGATATAATTAACTAAAAGTTTATTTAAGTAAATTATAATTAATTATAACTTAAAGTATTATAAAAATTAAATATATAATTATAAATATTTTAATAAAAAAATTAATTATATTAAAATTTTATTAAAGAAATTAAAATATTATAAATAAAATAATTTTTTAATTTATATTAATAATAATAAAATATTATTATATAAAAAATTTAATAATTAAAAATATAATAAATTATTATATTTTAAGAATATCAATAAAGATATTATATTATAATTAAATCAAATTAATTAAATATAAATTTTTTTTTTTTTAAAATTCTTAGATTTAAAAAAATAAAAAATTATTAAAAGCTTGATTTTTTATTTATACAAGAATTCTAATCCTTTATATATTCATTAATTATAGATTTATATCATTATAATCAATAATTAATTTTAAATTAAAATTATTAATATATATATAATACTTATTAATTATTATAAATCCTTATAAATCAATACTTATTATTATAAATTAATTAACTTGATTTTAAAATAAACACTCCTTATTTCAAATACTTAAATTTAGCTTAAATATTAAATTCTCTAATCCTTTAAACCGGACTAATAATAATTTAACGATTTTTAATAACTATAAATATTAAATAATTTAAGTAAATTAATTTTTATATAATAATAGATTATATTAACTATTATTAATTTTAATTTTATCTTAATTATATTAACAATAATTAAATTATTTAGTTTTAACTTAAAAAATCTATTAAAATATCTTTTAAACTTTTAAATAAAAAGTTAAAAACTTTAATTAGGTAATAATTAATATACTTATTCATAAAAGTAAGTCTAGTAATTAAAATAAGATATTTAATATAATTATTAGTTAAAATATAAGTTTTTTAATATTTAAGTATTAATGATTCTTAAATAATTAAATAATAAATTCTTATATTTTAAATATAATAATATCTTTATTAATAATATTTAAATAATAATATATAATTATTTAAATGCGACATAAATATTATTATTATTATTATTATTATTATTATTATTATTATTATTTGTCGCATTTAAATAATTATATATTATTATTTAAATACTACTAATAAAGATGTTATTATATTTAAAGTATAAGAATTTATTATTTAATTATTTAAGAACCATTAATACTTAAATATTAAAAAACTTATATTTTAACTAATAACTATACTAAATATCTTATTTTAATTACTAGACCTACTTTTATAAATAAGTACGTCAGTTATTAAATTAAAGTTCTTAACTTTTATTTAAGAGCTTAAGAGATATTTTAATAGATTTTTTAAGTTAAAACTAAATAACTTAATTATTATTAATGTGATTAAGACGAAATTAAAATTAATAATAGTTAATATAATCTTTTATTATATAAAAATTAATTTGCTTAATTCGCTTAATATTTACGGTTGTTAAAAATCGCTAAATTATTATTAGTCCGGTTTAAAGGATCGAAGAATTTAGTATTTAGGCTAAATTTAAGTATTTGAAATAAGGAGCGTTTGCTTTAAAATCAAGTTAACTGATTTATAATAATAAGTATTGATTTATAAGGATTTATAATAATTAATAAGCGTTACGTGCGTATTAGTAGTTTTGATTTGAAATCAATTATCGGTTATAGCGATTTAAATCCATAACTAACGAATATATAAGGGACTAGAATTCCTACATAGATAAAAAATCAAGCTTTCGATAACTTCTTACTCTTTTAAATCCAAGGACTTTAAAAACTCACTTCTTTTATATTTAACTAATTCGACTTAGTTATAATATAATATCTTTATCGATATCCTTAAAATACGACATAATAGCAATGCTCTTAGTTCAATAAAGAGTATTACTTATCGAACGCTTCCTCTTATTTATTATTATAATAAAGTAAGAGTACTCCCACCTTTAACTTACTAATTAGCAAATATAGGTTATTGTAAGCCCGTGCCCAAGTCCTTGAGACAAAGTTATAACGAGCGTATAAGTTATAACCTCTTGACTATATATCTATGAAAACAAGCGATTGCGCTACCCATAGTGGGTGATATATAAATTAGTTATTATAATAATATCGAACTTAATTTATTAAGTTCGATTTATTATAAATAACCTCTCATACAAAGGATTCCAGTCTTGACTTTCGACCTCAGGCGTTGTGTTACCTACAATAACTTATATTAGGTTGTATTTGGCTATATTTCGGTATATTTTAATTATTTAGGGCGGCTATACAGCTGTCGGTCTAAATATATTATTATTATATGCGATTTATACGGACATACGTTCCAAATACACCTCTAGTGCGGTCCTAAATTATTCGGCTATATATAAGTAATACACTTATTTAAGGATAAATTATTATATCCTTTATAAGTCGGTATTATCGTTATATATACGATTCCGAATACTAGTTTTAAAAATCGCTTGTAATATTTAAAACTAGTTATTATTATTATAATAACTAAAAGGACATTCGAACGAACGAAATTTAAACGAAACGATCGATAATAAATAAAGGACTTATAAAACTTAACTTAAAACTAACCTAAAGGCTTATAACTTATTATTACCTTATTTTAAATTTGTTCCACAAATTAAAAGCTTGTTAATTTTCGCTAGCGGCTCTTTTACTTAGTAAAAGGGTCTGATTTTAGCTTAAATTATACGGTAAATAAGTCTCCCTTAAAGTTATTTATTAACTCCTTGTTATTATCTATTAAGTTAAAGGACGATTTAAAGACCTTAAATTAAGGCTTAAATCACAAAATAAGAGTATTTTATAAGTTAATATTTTTTATTACCTTAAAAGCCTAACTTTTATGGCTGAAAATAAGATATAAGTAATATTAGACCACTTTATCTTATTTACTCTTAAATAAATTCCTTTTGCCAACAATAGGACTTTTAAAATAGTTAAGGAAATTTTTATTTCATTAATTATCTAAAAGCTCCTTATTAATACTAAAAAGTTATAATTTAAATAATAAATTTATAACTAATATTAATATTTAACTCTTAAAGAATTTTTACTTTTGGCAAATTTTTAAAGTTTTAAATAAATAAAACTTTAAATATAAAACGACATTAATCAATCGGGTCCCACTAACTCGATGAGGCTATAATTTTTAATATAGACCTATATAACGTCTAGTATTTAAAAAATATAAAAAATATATTTTTAGGTCTATTATAGTCCTTAAAAATACTAAAGACACTAAAACGTCATTTTAAGTCATAACTAAGAGATTATAGCTTAAGCTTAAAAATCTTTAACGCTTAATGTATCTTTATCTTAAAACTAAAGTTTTAAGAGTTATTTAAATATAACTTAAATATTATAATAAGGGAATAATTATAATATTTAAATATGACTAGTTTCTTATCTTTTAAAGGGGATAAACTAATTGGACGCTCTAATTATATAGAGTGGAAGAATAATACCGATTTATTTTTAGAAATAAATGACTATATATCTTATATTGACGGATCCAAATCTAAGCCTAATAAGGCCTTATATTATGGTATTATAACTACTAGAGATAAAGAAAGCGGTAAAGAGACTAGCGCCTACGATTCAGACCCTTTTTCAAGAGAATTAGGCGCTAGGTATGCCGACCGACTAGTCGAATTTAATCAAAATAATAAGCGTGCCTTAGGAGTACTTAAATCGATTATCTCGAACGATAATAACGACCGTTTTAAGGATAAAACTAATGCTAAGGACTTATACGACAGTATTATTAATACTTTTAGTGCTACTAGCTTAGAATTAATCGGTCGTTATTTCGATAAAATCGTCGATACCAATTATAACTTTTTTAATAATATGGACGAATATACTAGTAATATTCAATCATCCTTAATTTATTTAAGTAAATTAGGCCAGCCTATTAATAAACCTATTATAGCTTGCTTGGATTATATTAAAAGGATTACCTAGTCAATACGATAGTTACGTATCTCGTAAATACGAGGAATTAACTGAAGATATTAAGGAAATTAATATACTTAAGTTAGTTAGTGATTTAATATCAGAGGAAGGTCGATTTAATTCTAATATTAATTTAGAAGCTAATAAGACCTCCTTTAATAATAATTAGTCTTATTGTAAGTATTGTAATAAAAAGGGATATATTAAGAATAAGTGCTTTATTAAATATCCCGAATTAAAGAATAATTATTCTAATTTTAATTCAAATAATAAGACTAAAACCTCTAAAAAGTATTATAAAAATACTAAAAAACCTAAAGTTATTTATAAAAAGAAACAATCTATTAAAGTAATTATGAGTGCTTTATTAGAAAATAATAATATTATTAATAACGACTTTAATAATATTAATAAAGTTAATACTAATAATATCTCTTTAAAAATAACTAAGGATACTAGTGCTAAAAACTCTAAAGAAGAATTAGAGTTTATGGATATTCTTAAAAATAAAGTTATTAAAAGAGCTAAAGCTCTTAGTTATAATAACGATTTTAAAAATAATAATAATAAAGCACTTATATTAAATTCAGGAGTATCTGAGCATTATACGCCTTATAAAGATATTTTATTAGACTATAAGCCAATTAATAATAAATCGGTTATTATAGTTAATGGGATTAAATTACCTATTAAAGATATTGGAAATATTCCCGTTATAATAAATAATAAGACTTTATTTATTAAAAACATTAATTATGTTCCAAATATTAAAATAACCTTAATAAGCTTAAAAGAATTAATAAATAAAGGTTGGGAAATCTTATTTAAATAAGATATAGCGGTATTAAGTTATAATAATAATAATTTTATAACTAATGCTGTATGGTATTTAAATGCTTATTTTTTAAATAAGGTCTTTATAAATTATGAGGCATTAGAATCTATAGTTTATAATATCGTTAATTATAGTTCTAATATAATTAATAAAAATCTGGTATTAAATTTAAATAATAAAGATGATTCTTTATTAGATTTATATCACCGGAGATTTTTGCACATTAATAAGGACTATATTATTAAAAGTGCTAAAAACTTAATAGGGATATTAATCCTTAAACTTGATTTAATTTTATATAATTGCGATAACTACTATTATGCTAAATTTAAAGAGATTATTAGCCGAAAATCTAATAATCCCGTTAATATACTTGAATTTATCGACTGCGATATTTTAAGTTCATTTAAAATTAAAGGACTAAAAGGGAAGAATTATATATTTACTATAATTTATCGCGCTAGTAAATGTATATGGATTTATATTATTAAGTTTAAATCCGATATTTATAATATTATAATAAATTATTATAATATAGTATTAACTTAATTTAACGTTAATATTAAAGGAGCGTGACTGGATAACGTTAAAGAATTTAAATCGATTAAACTAAGCTCCTTTTGTAATACTAAAAAATTACTATTAGAGTATAGCGCTATTTATACGTAAGTTTAAAATGGTAAAGCGGAACGTCTTAATTTATATTTATTAGAACGTATTATATCGATTTATTCTTATAAAAATATCCCTTTAAAATTATAGTCAATTTTAATTTAAGGAATCGCTCATATTAAAAATCGTACTTATAATAATACGATTAATACTAGTCCTTATGAATTAATAACTAAATAAAAATCTGATTTATCTTATATAAGGATATTAAGATCTTTATGTTATATTTTGATTCCTAAAATAACTAGGAGAAGTAAAAACTTTAATAATAAGTCTAAAAAGGATATATTAATAAGATTTGAGTCCTCTAATAATTTTATTGTTTATATACTAGAAGACAATAAAGTTATTATTATTAGAGATATAATAATTAAAGAGGAATTAAATTATAAAAACAATTATAAGCTCGAAGAGGACTATAATGCGTTTTTAGAAATCAAATCCCCCGATTATAACAATTATATATCGATTTATAATAAAGAACCTATAAATAATAATAATAACGATATTTATAATGACGACGAACTAAGCTTACTTATAATACTAAAACAAGTTAAAATATATCGAACAGTCAATAAAGAAATAATTAGTTAAAATAATAACGATTTAGACGAATTAGACCCTAATTATCGACATACTAGGTCTAATAAATCACCTGGACCTAATATAAATATTATACAGTCGAATATTTATAATATTGCTTCTTTAGCTTATTTAAATTCGTTAAATCAGGGAGCGAATATCGATTTTAATTTTAAAAATCGTAAAAATCACCAATTTAACGATTTGAACGATTTAAGAGATTTAAGAGATTTTAGTAAAATCGTTAAAGACGACGATTTCGATGATTTATTAATATTTAATTTAAATATTAATGAAAAATTAATTTTCGAAGAGAATATAAATATTAGTCACGTTAATTTTTATGATTATAAAAATAAAAACCCTAGTATTAATAGTTCTTTTAAAAATAATTATAACTTCGAAAAAGTCGATAAAATCGATAAAGACAATAAATCCGTCCTTAAAAATAAAGACGATAAATCGGTCTTTAAGGATAAAGATTTTAAAATCGAGATTAAGGATTTAATCGAACTTAAATTATATAAAGAAGCTATAAATACCTTAAATAAAGACGAATGGATTAAATCCATAAAATTAGAGCTGGATACTTTAAATAATAATAATACCTGGGAATTAGTTCCTAGACCTAAAAATATTAAAGTATTAAAAAGTCGATAGGTATATAAAATTAAGGATATTGATACTTTAAGTCCTATATTTAAATCAAGATTCGTCGCTAAAAGCTTCGAATAATTATATAAACTTAATTATATTGAAACCTACGCTAGTGTTATAAAATAAATAACTTAGAAATTAATATTCGCATTAGCTATACTTAATAACTTAATTATATTTAAAGCGGATATGATTTCAGCTTTTACTCAAAGAAATATCGACGCTTTATTATACTTAGAACAACCTGAAGGTTTTATAAATATTAATTACCTTGATTACATATTATTATTAAATAAAGTGTTATATAGATTAAAACAATTAGCTCGAATATGGTTTTATACTTTAAAACCTAAGCTCTTAAAATTAGGATTTAAGTCCTTAAATAGCGAAGCGTGCTTATTTATAAATAATAATACTAAAGTTATTATTTGTTTATATATCGACGATTTAGCTATTTTAGCTCCTAATAATATTATATTTAACGACTTTATTAAATCAATAAGTCAAGACTTTAAAATTAAGAATTTAGGAGTTATTAAAGACTACTTAAGTATTGATATTAATTTTAATATTAATAAAGGATTTATTAAATTAAGTCAAGCTATCTATATTAATAAAGTACTTAATAAATATAATTTACAAGATATTAAAATAAAGTCTACACCTATAGATTCTTATATTAAATTAGAACCTAATAAGGAACAAGCTAATAAAGAATATATTAAGTTATATCAAATGCTTATAGGTTCTTTATTATATATAATGCTTGGTACTAGGGTAGATATCGCATACGCAATTATTAAATTAGCTCGCTACGTGTCTAATCCTAATAATACTCACTTTACTGCCGTTAAAAGAGTATCATATTTAAAGGGCACTAAAGACTACGGCATAACTTATTATAAAAATAAGAATCACTTTATAAGTGGATATTGTGATGCCGACTACGCAGGCGATATTAAAACTGCTAAATCGACTAGTGGTTATTTAATATTATATGCCGGAAGTATAATTAGCTAGAAGTCTAAATTACAGTCGATTATAGCTCAAAGTACTATAGAAGCTGAATATACAGCTATTAATGCTGTAGTAAAAGAGGCTATTTATATTAAAGCCTTATTAGAGGAATTAGGATATTATAAGCAAAATAAGTTCCCAATTTATACTGATAATAATGGAGTCTTATTATTAGCTAAAAATCCAATTTTTCACGAAAGGACTAAGCATATAGCGGTAAAATACCACTATATAAGAGATTTAATAATTAAAGATATAATAGACCTTAATTATATATCCTCCGAAAATCAAAAGGCGGATAGATTAACAAAACCATTAAATAAATCGAAATTTAATGATTTTTTAATTCATTTAGGATTTAAATCAATTTAGTTCTAAATAATAACGTCTTTATTAAGGGAGCATGTCGCATTTAAATAATTATATATTATTATTTAAATACTATTAATAAAGATATTATTATATTTAAAGTATAAGAATTTATTATTTAATTATTTAAGAATCATTAATATTTAAATATTAAAAAACTTATATTTTAACTAATAACTATATTAAATATCTTATTTTAATTACTAGACCTATTTTTATAAATAAGTACGTTAGTTATTAAATTAAAATTCTTAATTTTTATTTAAGAGCTTAAAAGATATTTTAATAGATTTTTTAAGTTAAAACTAAATAACTTAATTATTATTAATATGATTAAGACAAAATTAAAATTAATAATAGTTAATATAATCTTTTATTATATAAAAATTAATTCGCTTAATTCGCTTAATATTTACGGTTGTTAAAAATCGCTAAATTATTATTAGTCCGGTTTAAAGGATCGGAGAATTTAGTATTTAGGCTAAATTTAAGTATTTGAAATAAGGAGTGTTTGCTTTAAAATTAAGTTAACTGATTTATAATAATAAGTATTGATTTATAAAGATTTATAATAATTAATAAGTGTTACGTGCGTACTAGTAGTTTTGATTTAAAATCAATTATTGGTTATAGCGATTTAAATCTATAACTAACGAATATATAAGGGATTAGAATTCCTACGTAGATAAAAAAATCAAGCTTTCGATAACTTCTTATTCTTTTAAATCCAAGGACTTTAAAAACTCACTTTTTTTATATTTAACTAATTCGACTTAGTTATAATATAATATCTTTATCGATATCCTTAAAATACGACATTATTATTATTTATAAGTCCTTTATTATTATTATAATTAAGAGATTCGACTTTTAAAAAAATATTATAGTTTTTTTTAAGCTTATAATCTTTTTTATAATTTGGTTTTTTATAATTATTATATTTTTAATAATAATTATTTTATTATCTTTTAATATATAAATAATAAAATTATTAAAAGACTTAAATTTTATAATATATTTTTTTTAAATTTATTAAAGTTTTTATTTCTTTTAATTATTTTATAAATTAAAGTATAATATAAAGACTTTAATATTTTTATATAAAATAAAATAAGTTTTTATTTAATTATTAATTTATAAAAACTAATATTAATTCTATTATTATAAATATAATTTTTAATATAAGTAATTCTTTAAATTAAAATTAATTATAATTTTAAAAGAATATTTTTATAAAAATAAATTAATATAATATATTTTAATAAATATAAATTAAAATATTCCGCTTTATTATTTTAAACTTATATATAATTAATATTATACTTTAATAATAATTTTTTAATATTATAAAAAAAGTTTAATTTAATTATATTTTTTTAATATTAACGTTAAATTAAATTAATATTATATTATAATAAATATATAATTCTCTTTTTTAAATTCTTTAATTTTAAATAAATCTAAAATATTATAATTAATAAATTTAAATATATTAATAAGATTATTAAGTTTTCGGCTAATAATCTCTTTAAATTTAATATAATAATAAATATTATAATTATATAAAATTAAATTAAGTTTAAAGATTAATATCTTTATTTAGTTTTTAATATTTTTAATAATATAATTTTTATTAATATATAAAAATTTCCGGTAATATAAATTTAAAAAAAATTATAATTATTTTTTAAATTTAATATTGGATTTTTATTAATTATATTAGAACTATAATTAATAATATTATAAACTATATATTTTAATACTTTATAATTTATAAAAACTTTATTTAAAAAATAAATATTTAAATATTATAAAATATTAATTATAAAATTATTATTATAACTTAATATTATTATATCTTATTTAAATAAAAATTAAAAATTTTTATTTATTAATTTTTTTAAGTTTATTAAAATTATTTTAATATTTTAAGTTTGGAGTATAATTAATATTTTTAATAAATAAAATTTTATTATTTATTATAACAAAAATATTTTTAATATTTTTAATAAATAATTTAATTTTATTATTTATAATAATTAATTTATTATTAATTAATTATAGTTTAATAAAATATCTTTATAAAATATATAATACTTAAATATTTTTAAGTCTAATATAAATATTTTATTATTATTTTTAAAATTATTATTATAAATAAAAGCTTTAGTTCTTTTAATAACTTTATTTTTAAAAATATTTATAAACTTTAATATTTTTTTTAAAGTTTTTAATATTAATTAAATATTATCTTTAATTATTTTTAAAGAAATATTATTAATATTAACTTTATTTAAATTAATAATATTATTTTTTAATAAAATATTTATAATTATTTTAATAAATTTTTTTTATAAATAACTTTAAATTTTTTAATATTTTTATAATATTTTTTAAAAGTTTTAATTTTATTATTATTTAAATAAAAATTAAAATAATTATTCTTTAATTTAGAATATTTAATATATTTCTTTTTATTATAATATTTATAATAAAATTAATTATTATGAATTTTTTTATTAACTTTTAAATTAATATTAAAATTAAATTAACTTTCTTTTAATATTAAATTATTAATTAATTTAAATATATTAATTTCTTTAATTAATTTCTTATATTTATAAAATATATAATTATTATATAAACTTAATAATTCTTTTAATATAATTTAAGCTATAATAAATTTATTTATAAATTAAATTAATTTATTTAAATAAATTAAAGATAATTAAATATTATTAATATATTTGTTCAAATTATTAAAAGAATTATAATTAATTAATTCTAAACTAATAATATTATTATATAAGTCTTTAATACTAGTTTTATCTTTAAAATAATAATTATTATTATTCGAAATAATTAATTTAAATATTTTTAAAATATATTTATTATTTTAATTAAATTTAATTTAATTAATCAATATATTTAATATTTAATTCTTTTTTAAAAAAAATCTAAATTATAAATATTAATTTCTTTATTATTTTCTTTATCTTTATTTAATAATTTTAATATTATAATTTAAAGTTTTATTAAACTTAAATTTAAATTTATTAATATAAAATATATAATTATTTATTTTTAAAAATAAATTAATATTATTCTTTTACTTTATATAATTAAAGTATTTAATTAATTTATTTCTTTTGAAAAATTAAAAACTATTTAATTATATTTAAATATTATAATTATTTCTTTATTATAATATTTAAATTATATTTAAATAATTTTTAAAACTTTAGTTTTAAAATAAAAATATATTAAATATTAAAGATTTTTAAGCTTAAGTTATAATTTTTTAATTATAATTTTGTCGTATTTTAAGGATATCGATAAAGATATTATATTATAACTAAGTCGAATTAGTTAAATATAAAAGAAGTGAGTTTTTAAAGTCCTTGGATTTAAAAGAGTAAGAAGTTATCGAAAGCTTGATTTTTTTATCTACGTAGGAATTCTAATCCCTTATATATTCGTTAGTTATGGATTTAAATCGCTATAACCGATAATTAATTTTAAATTAAAACTACTAGTACGCACGTAACGCTTATTAATTATTATAAATCTTTATAAATCAATACTTATTATTATAAATTAGTTAACTTGATTTTAAAGCAAACGCTCCTTATTTCAAATACTTAAATTTAGTCTAAATACTAAATTCTCCGATCCTTTAAACCGGACTAATAATAATTTAGTGATTTTTAATAACCACAAATATTAAGCAAATTAAGCAAATTAATTTTTATATAATAATAGGTTATATTAACTATTATTAACCTTAATTCCGCTTTAATCGTATTAACAATAATTAAATTATTTAGTTTTAACTTAAAAAATCTGTTAAAATATCTCTTAAGCTCTTAAATAAAAAGTTAAGAACTTTAATTTAATAACTGACGTACTTATTCATAAAAATAGGTCTAGTAATTAAAATAAGATATTTAGTATAGTTATTAGTTAAAATATAAAATTTTTAATATTTAAGTATTAATAGTTTTTAAATAATTAAATAATAAATTCTTATACTTTAAATATAATAACATCTTTATTAGTAGTATTTAAATAATAATATATAATTATTTAAATGCGACAAATTTAAAATAATATTTTAATATTTTTAATATTTTTTAATAATTTTAATAAGTTTAAAAATATAATTTTTATATTTAGTTTTTTAAATATTAAATACTATATAAGTCTATATTAAAAGTTATAATCTAAGTAATCGGGTAAATAAAACTTAATTTATTTATATCGTTTTATTTTTAAAGTTTTATTTATTTAAAACATTAAAAATTTAATATTATTAGTAATAATTAAGAATTTATAATTTAAATTATAATTTTTTTAATATTAATAAAGATTTTTTAAATAATTAATAAAATAAAGATTTTTTTTAATTATTTTAAAAAAATTATTATTAATAAAAAAAGTTTATTTAAAAGTAAATAAAATAAAATAATATAATATTATTTATATATTTTTTAAGTTATAAAACTAAAGTTTTTAAATTAATAAAAAAATATTAACTTATAAATTACTTTTAAGTATTTTATAATTTAAGCTTTAAGTTAAAGTCTTTGAATTATTTTTTAATTTAATAAATAATAATAAAGAATTAATAAATAACTTAAATTCTATTTATTTATTATATAATTTAAACTAAAATTAAATTCTTTTATTAAATAAAAAATTTATGAGTAAAAATTAATAAACTTTTAAATTATAAAATAATTTTAAAATCAAGTAATAATAAATTATAAGTTTTTAAATTAGTTTTATATTAAATTTTATAAGTCTTTTATTTATTATTAATTATTCTAGATTTTATTTAAAAAAAATTTTAATTATTATAATAATAACTAATTTTAAATATTATAAATAATTTTTAAAATTATTATTCGGAATTATATATATTATAATAATATTAACTTAAATAAAGAATATAATAAGTAATTTATTTTTAAATAAATATATTATTTATTTATATATAATTAAATAATTTAAAATTATATTAAAAATATATTTAAAATATATATTTATATAAATTATATATA
>Ga0302221_10001886_pt1 | contig 13238 bp, 3 predicted proteins | sample II_Palsa_E2_1_FD_193517 | JGI IMG/M metagenome (GOLD analysis project Ga0302221, IMG submission 193517) | Peat permafrost microbial communities from Stordalen Mire near Abisko, Sweden - II_Palsa_E2_1 | ecosystem: Environmental > Terrestrial > Soil > Palsa > Peat permafrost | place: Sweden... | reverse complement strand
GACTACACTTTACCAACCCAGCCAGCACCTTAAATAAAGTCAAGATACAGGACTTATTTAAGGACCTTCCAACTACGGGTGCTAAGAAGGTTTCTGAGTTTACTACACTCAATAAAGCTGTCCAATTAATGAATAGAAGAGGCACTGTCTCAGCAGTACAGAAGGCAGGGAGGAATAGCAAGAGGGGGAGGAAGAGGAAGGCAGTGGAGATGGAAGCTTCTGAATCAGGTAATATTGAGTCAGGTGCTCCTCTAGCGCCTCCTCCTGGGGTACCACCTTCCGGGACACCAGGGGGGCCTACAGTGAGGAATACACGAGCAGTGGCAGCAAGGGGAGTGATGGCTCTAAATAGGAGAGGGGGGTAGAGGTGGTAAGCGGGATGGCATGAGAGGTAATAGTAGCGCTAGCAAGTGAGCAAGTAGTCTATGATGTAATAAATGTTGTATTTCACCTCATCAACTCCCATACAGATTCCGGTTGGCCAACCAGAGAAAATGCTGTACCGGATGGATCAGATACTCACGCTGATGGTTGATCATAGAGGTGACTCATCCGTCAGTGAAATGAATTGATCATAAGAATTATAAAAAGTATCTAAATTATATAGTTAGCGGCGTGGCCGTTTTCTAGCTCATAGTAAGATTAAATTACATTCTACCACTCTCTCAAGGAGTATATCTCCCTCCCTACGTCTCCTTTGTCTTTATACCTCCATGACCACCTCTTTAACCACTTCCTCTGCATCCATTTTAATCACATCTCCTATACCCTCCTCCAAAGAAAGATCCGTCAGTGAGGCATCTTATTGATCAGTAAGACGCTTGACGAGTGAGAGACAGAATAGGTCGTTTAGTGAGTTTAGCGTCGTCTACATCGGGCAATCTCATGCTGCGCTTTGTTAGCGTTTCTGGTCGATGAAACTACAGATCGCAGGTAGGCTTACCAGAGAGAGTTTCCTTGGGGCTTTGACACAATACGAATTTTGCATCATCTATTGGAGGGGTTAGCAGCGCGTTGACGGGTACCGTGATGTTTCATAGAGACTTACCTGGATTTCATAAGCTCCAGCACCAAATATCGCTCTCAATAACGCCGAAAGCTTTGCTGGGTTGATGTTTCTTCCCGAGAAATCTTGCGTCAAGTCAAGGTCGTCTTCGTCGTGATAGGCAAAGGGCGCCTCAGAGACGGCCTTCACATTCTTCCATTGCGTTTCCGAGTTCATTAGCGAAGCTGGCGTTTGAGAGGATCCGAGTCCTTAAAAGCTTGGAGGCTGCTCTAGTAATATAGGAAACACAATTTTTACCAAAAGGGAGAGTTGGGAAAATCGCGGACATGGAGGATTTAATGACTTTTCCTTCAGCGCTGCGGCCTAGAGGTAGCCAAGTGAGGCGGGAGCAGTGTGGGCACGAAAAATCAAACTAATTAATTATAATTAAATTTAGTTTAATTAAATTAAATTAAATTAAACTAGGCTTCAATTAAATTTTGATTAAATTAGGTATTTAAGAAAATTTAATTATAATTAATTATGTCACGTGATCCAACAAAAATGTGACTTTAGTTAGAATATTAATATAAATTAAATATAAATTAAGTAATATTATAAAATTACCTTATAATAAATAGTATTAAATAAAAAATACTTACTTAATAATTAAAAAAAAGGTTTTATAATACTTATATATAAATTATATAATAAATAAATAAACTTATAAAATACTTTAAAGTGAAAAAAGCGCCTCATCTATATCCTTTACTTTAACTACTATATCTATATCCTTATCTTCTCCTTCTATATCATCTATAACTATACCCCAGCTCCTTAAACACATAATCTTATTAAAAGTCTCTTTAGTCATTCTATTCCTTAGCTTTACTAAATTTAATGCCCCTTGAGAAAAGTACCGTTTACTTGGAGCAAAGGTAGCCGGTATTTGAAGATACCTCCTAGCTATTAAAGCTAAGACAGGATAATTAGTCTTATTAAGGTCCCAATAAGCTAAAGGTCTTGTCTATAAATTGTTAGTTTTAAAATTTAATTTAATTTAAAATATTATACTTACTAGTCGATTTTGCCGCTTTTCTTTTAAGTAATTAATAAGTTCGTCTTAAGTCTCGTCTTCATTACTATTAAGATAAAGATTATCTTTATCTAAATCGATATTATATCTTCTATTTGTATTTTGATTATCCGGTATAAGGTGCTTAAGTAACCGGAGAAAATAATCGGTTTTTTTCTTATTTTTTATTAATAAAAAATAAATAAAAAGCAATATAATAATAAAACTACTTACATATCATATTTAGCTTTAAGTAAAGTATAAATATCACTTATTTGCCCTAAGGAAAGTCTAAGGGACTTTAATCCTTTTTCTTTAATCCGAGGGTTAAAGATAAGACTTATATATAAAGCTTTACTTTTTAAACTTATTACGCCTATCTTAAGATAATAGTTTCTTAGCTTAGCAATACCTTTATTAATAGCATTAATAAAGATAAATTAATCCTATATAATTATAAATTAGATTTATTTTACTAAAAACTTATAAGGAATTTACTTACATTAAACTCGTCTTATAGCTTTTCAAGGTTATTATAGATATTATATATTAAAGGAATAGTATAAAATATCGTTGGATACTTTTGTCCTTAAAGCTTATTTGTAGCTTTAACAAATACTTCAAGAATATTGAAAGTATTTTTAAGATATATAAGTTCTTCTTTTATAATTAATAACTTCTTATCTTTAAAAGCTTTATTCTTAAATATAGTCATAACTATTTGAATAGCCTTATAAATATGAAGAAAGTTTTTAATTATATTATAAGTTAAAGACCATCTCGTTTTATTATCTATTTAAAAGTTAATAAAATAAAAATATTAATATTAATAAAATTAACTTACTTAGTTAAGGGAAGTTATATTTCTCGATATTTAAGGCCTTAATTTGCCCTAATAAGTCCCTTTTATTCTCTTAGCCGTATTTAAATGCAATAATAATTAATTGTATTTTTTTCTAAATAAAATAATCTAAAATAAATTAGTAAAATAGTTTATTATAAATTATTAATAAATAAACTTACCGGAAACTATAATATCTTGTTCTTCCTCGTCTTCCATAGCTCTTATTACTTGATTATCGTATTCGTCTGCCTCGTTTTTAATAAGTGCTTTTAAGATATCTTGTGTAATAATATTAAGTATATAAGCATAGCATGCAATATCGCCTTAAAACTTATATCCTTGCATATCATAATGCCTTCGAAAGCTTAATATTAAAGTATTATTAGGCTTAGCATTATCTCTTATAATATTATAATTAAAAGTAAGTAAAAATATTTAATAATAATGTTTTTTAATAATTTATTTTTACCTTTTTATATTATACTAGATATTAAACCGTTACAAGCATTTAATTAATACTTTACACATATAAGCACTTGAGTGCTTATCACTTAGATCTTTTATAGCAAGTAAATAAGATTTTAAAGTAAAAGTATTATATGGGATAAAATAACTAGAATTAAATTAGTAATTATTTTATTATTATTATTAAAAGGGACTTATATAGTTATTCTAAGGTATGCTTGCTAATTAGTAGCCGTCCAAGCATTTAAAGTAATGCTAAATAATCCTTGATTTAATTTATAATTATTAAACTTCGATATTATATTAGAAGTTGCTTTATTATATTTTAAATTAAGCTCTTTTCGTAGCATTTTCCTATTAAAAATAGGGGTATCCTTATATATATTAATATATAACTAGTATAAATAGAAGGTATTTACTTACTCTTTAAGATAATTAAGTAAATTCTTATAAGATATACTTGAAATTGTCCGAAAAGATAAATTATTTGATAATATAAAGTTTAAAACTAATTCTTTAAACTTTTTAGGGTCAAATATATTATAAGGACGTTTTTTAGCTCTTGTAGCTAATAAGAAGTCTTGTATATTGCCTTGAGATCCGGCTTGAGACTAAGAGTCTTCGGATAATTGTAAGTCTAATATATAATTAATAAATATTAAATATTAAATAATAAATAATAAATAAAATAAAATATTTACTTACCGGAATCAAAATTATCCTTATTTATAAGGTGAATTGGAACACCCTTATAGTTTTGCTTATAATAAGTAATATAATTACTTGTAGCATAATTAACCCGTTATTTGTAAAACTTTTTTTTATAAAATTATTAAAATAAATACTTACTTGCACATAATGCACTTAATAGTAATAGTGCGATAATCTCTAAGGTTCTCTTGAGGCGGATCGAGGGTCTTAGTAAAGAATCCTTTACTAAAAATAGTAGGTTATTTGCTAAGGAGTATAAAATCCTGTGCATTTTATTAGATATTTGTATAAATATTTGTAAAATAAGGCATTCTTTAAGTCAAAAGAGTAAAGATATAAAGTATATTAATAAGTTGTATAAAATAGAGGCAGAATAATGTGTAGTTGATTGAGTATCGAGTTCGAATATAATAAAATATAAAAAATCGAGAAGATCGAGGGGAATTAGCATTTTTATATATAATTTATTTATTTTAGAGTATTCTAGAGTAATCTAGAGTAATCTAAGTAATCCTTTGATTTCTAAGAGCTTTATAAATCACTAGAAATTATTTATAAGTATGGAATAGACTAGAAGGCTGAATTATTAATTAAATAAGAGTGATGCGTAAATGGATTTGTCAGGTGGCAATTTGGAGGTGCGCTGCTAAGTCTTATCGATAAGCTTATCTATTGGCTATTAGCGCATGCAGCATTGAATTAAGGTTATCTAGCGTGGCGCTAGGCTTTTTTCGGTACAACCCGCTCGCTTATCAAACACCAAAGCACCCCCTATATTAGTAAGCTTCTAATTTAATTATAATTTAATTAAATTAAATTAAATTAAATTAAATTTAAATTATCCAAAAAAAATTAAATTTTGATTTTGATTAGGTGCTTATAATTTAATTTAATTTAATCTAATCCCACACTGGGCGGGAGGTAAGGCTATGACATGAAAACTACTTATTTTAATACACTCTTGGCACACATTTGGGGCTCGCGCTTTTTTACTCGCAGAATAGCCTGCTCACGATATGCAATATAATTGGCAATTGAAACCCGTCACCCGGCTTGAGTGAGGTGAGCCAGAAACCGAATCGTTGCTGCATACGAGAAGGTGCACTGCGCCATTGCGAGCCCCAGCTAGCGTAAGGCTCCCTCTGCCTGGTCTAGCCGCTTTTATCTACCGAGTCCTGTGGCAGGTTCCATTCAGGGCTCAGCCTGGTATGAGGCTGGCGGTTCACACCCCCACCGGTTGAAGCTGTCAGAAATAATGGTATGGTGGCACGTGAGCCGCTAGGGCTTGCTAGGTGATCCTGTATATATATATGGTGTTTGCACCCTACTTAACTTTATTATCTGTACGCAATATACACTATACAAACATCACTGCAATCCCTCTACAATTGCATCCATTTATACGATTATTCCGCTACCGATTAAGCTTATAACTTGACAGGTTATGAGCCCGGAATCGAATGCAAAACTATAAATTGTATAATCCACCTGGAGCCCAGATACACCTCACCAACGCACACTTCACTATTGCAATAGCCTCATCAAACGATTCTACTATAGCTAAGGCTGAAAACACTTACTATTAAAGCAAGCAAGGAATTGTCACTATTCTCACTTTAGATAACTATTTACAGTTTGAAGTTATAGTTGTTCTAGCTCTTATAGCAGGAGGTTAGTGGAGGATTATTGCGGGCCAGTGGACTTATATAGACAAAAACAAGGATATATGGGATTAGGAAGCTGGCAAAGCTATTGGATTAATTAACAATTGCGTTATTTCTACTATTTGTTCGACATTTTAGCCATTTCTGGTTCCTATAGCAAATCTGATTGGTTTGTGGAATCACCTCAAGTCATATGATACTACAACTAACCCTATATTGGTTAATAACCTATGCAAGGAATTTGACGATTTTACATTTAATGAGTTAGAGGTCAAAATTATGGATGGAGTACTTGAGCTTTAACGATTGCAAACTGTCGGTTCACCCGGGACGCGTAGCACAACACGTAAATCATAACGTGGTATGCTAGTTGCGTAGTAAGTGAAAGTTATCTTATTAAGTTCGTGTGTGCGCGTAAAGGATATACTCTACAAATGCGCTATCCGCATTAGGCTTAGTGCCTTGCACGTGATAATCAATTCTACTAATATTAGAGCCTCTTTAGAAGTGGTAAAACTTATAAAGTTCTTAGTAATGCAATTACTAATAAAAAACTATCGTATAATATAATCAAATAATCCTCCGTTTTATAGTGTTGTGAAATTGTACTTGTAGCTCACATGAATAAGAAGTCACGTGACTTGGTAAATTTCTTCTAAAATTCCCTTTAACTTAAAAATGCTTAAAAATGCAATAAAATTCCTTTATTACTAAAGCTTATACTCCTTCCTAATCCGGCAATCCTTAGCAAAATCCCAAATCCTCGATTTTATTATATATACTCTTCTATTAACTTTGTAATATACTCTTGTTTTATATACGTTTTACCCATTTTTGCACTTGTAAGTCGATTTTATTTGTGCTAATAAGGTTTAATTTATTAGCTATTTACTTTACTTAAGCAATCTCTCTTTATTTATAAGCTTTGCGCATACTTATAACATCAATTATAAGTCTCTTTTCTTGTGTTATACTTAATTTAATTAAGCAATTGTAAAAGGACTTCGAATTTATATATATAACAAGTAATATATCCTTATTAAGGATTAAATTAAGTGTTATCTTTATTAAATGCGCTATGTTAAATTTGTAAACTATTTTTAGCAGTTTAGAGGCTAAAACACTTCTTATAATCCTTTTACATTTAATAAAAACTTAATATAATATATTAGTATTATTATTAGCATTTGCTACTATTAAAAGAGCCCTTATTTACAAAGAAAGGTCTTTATTATTAGCAAAGGCAGTATTAGTAAAGACAAGTAATTATAAGGTATTTTTATTAAGCTTTACAAATTATAAGCCTTTTAAGGAATTCTTAATTTGCTATTAAAGGCGTTTATTTAATACGCAAATATTATCTAATTTGTATTTAATTAATTAAGTAGCAATTAATAAATTATAAGCTGCCTTTAGCTAGCATATAATAGTAATATAAGCTCCTCGAGCGCGTTATGCTACAAATTAATCCTTAGTAGTAAGGTTATTGCGTATAAGTCCTTTGCTACTTGTTAAATTTGTTAGTTCCTTTTGTATAAGCTTAAAGTTTTTGTACTATTATTCTTAAGTAAAGGTAATTAAGCCGGAGTCCTCGAGTTTAATAATACTATTATTAAATTTAAAGCTATTTGCGATAGTAAGTTATTAATGCTCTTTAGCTATAAACTAGGCTTTTTAGAGTTAAATTTGCTTTTAATTTGCAAACTTTATATTTGCAAGTATAAGAGTATTGTTAGTTTATAAACTAATTACTTTAAATAATCTTATATTATAAAGCAAACACAAGTTGTAAGTTAATTGCTTTATGCTTAATTTATTAATATAATAATTATAATAAGTTTTAAACTAGTAGTTTCTTGCTTTTAGTATATTATATAAAGGCTTAATTATTATAAAAATAGTACTATTTAAAAGATTAAGGAGAATAAGGAGTTCTTGTGGTAAACGCAGTGTGTCAAATGATTAGATTAGATTAGAATACCAGCTAGTAATCTAATCTAATCATCAAATATAGTCACTAATCATATTCTAATCATATTCTAATTATATTCTAATTATATTCTAATCATATTCTAATTATAAAAATTATGAATATTCATGATTACTTTGATTATTACATCATGTGACGCGGAAAAACTCGGCCCGAGGGGCGCTAGCCGCTTTAGGGTGACACCTAAGCTTAGCGCCACCTCGCCACTTAACATTACTTCTAGAATTCCCTCCCCTCCACAGCTTATAATATTAGCAATATAAAAGATTAGTATTTAGCTTCTCTTTTATATATAGTTTAATATATCTTATTAAAAGATTAAGTGATTTTTTAATAATTAATAAGTTATTAATTTACTTGATCACGTGACTAAGTAATCACTAGTAATCATAAATATTCAAGAGTATTATTCTAATCTAATTAAAAAAAACCTAGCATCTCACTAATCATATTCTAATCATAATAATCATGACTATTCATGAATAAATTGATTACTGTGATTACTTCTTTGACACACTGGGTAAACGGAAGTAAATACTACAATTTAAAATAGTCTTTAATTGCGTATATACTTAGTTAATATCTTATATAAACAAGTCAAGTTCTTTTAGTGCTATTATAGCAAGAAATAAGAGGATTCTTTAGCTAATTTGTTAAATTGTTAATAATTAATAAAGGACTTAATCCTTTTTATTATTATTATATCCTTAAATTACTAATTATAACTTATTAAGAGGTTTGTTATTTACAAGTTTAACTTTATCGATAAACTTTAAATTAAAGATTTTAGTATCTTTTAAAATGTCGGATTTATTAATAGGTTAAAAGACTCCTTTTTTAATTAAGCTAAGAAGTTCCTTCTTATATAATTTTGTAAATTTCTCCTTATTTAATTGCAAAAAAGCTTTGTAATTAGCTATAAATTAATTAAGCTTTTTAAGATATCCTCTCTTGCGTAGTAAATTATGCTTAAGTTTAACTTTTAATCTAATATTAAGTATAATATTCGGTTAAGTATTTAATTAAGCATTTAATAGCGTTTTATTTATAAGATTATTTGTAATATTATTTATAAAGTTATTATATTCCGGATTAGTATCTTTATAATATAGCTTAATAAATATAAACTAGAAAGGTATATTTTAACTTCTAATATTAAAGATTTTAGTATTATTTTTATCCTTAGCTATTAATTTATAAAGTTCCTTTTAAGCTCTTAGTTCTCTTTATACTTAAACTTCCGAGTTTATTAGTAAGCTTGCAAAATTAAAGGTATTTAGGCTATTGCAAGTATTAAAGGCATTTTAAACAATCTTTTAAGCACTTAATTTGCGGACTTTATTTATAGCTTTTTAGATAGCTTAAGCTTGCTATAAGACTATAAGTAAAGGGCAATTATATTTTGTTATTTGTGAGTATATGCTATAAATTAGAAGTATAAGTATTAAGCTATTAAGACTTATTAAATTGTTAATAGCTTTAAATAACATTTAAAGCGCTATTTTGCAATTAAGACTTAAGATTTTAGTAATAATGCAATTGTAAGCCTTTTATATAATAATATAATATTATTTTAGCTTTTTAATCGAGTAATAAGCTTCGATTAGCACAATTTTAAGCTTTATATTAATTATAGTTGCATTATCTTTAAATTCCTTGCTTATTAAGTTTTTACTTGCGTTAATAGTAATTTAATTAAAAGGTCCCTAGTAAGTATTAATTTAGTATGTATAAAAACTGTCTTATATGTGTTTTAATGTTATATCTTTAAGCTAGCGTCTTACTTAGTAATTTGTAGCTTTATTTAAGATATAAATAATTAGTCTCTTTTAAGTTTTTAGAATTTAGAAGATGTTAAGAAAGATAAATGTATTAAAATTAATATTATTTATAATAATAAACTTAAACTTATATAATACTTAATTATACTTTTAATATTGCTTACAAAACTTAATAAGATATTTAAAATTATCCTTTTTAACCTTATATTTAGCTTATTTAAGGACTTGTTATAGCTTATTAATAAAGGGATATTTAAAACAATAGTATAATTGTTATAATTTTATATAAGTTAAAGAATAAAGATTGTAATTAAATAAATTAATAAAGAATTGCTAAAGTAAACTATCTTATAAGAGGAAGATATAGCTAAAATGACGTATTATTAGTATATATTTACTTGTCTTTAAGATTATAGCATTTTTAAGGTTATTAATATATACTTTAAAATAATTTATATCTTTAAAGCAAAGCAAGAAAGGGATCTTTGCATTTATAATATAAAAGGTTATTATACTAATTAAAAGCTTAAGCTTTATTAAGCTTATAAATAATGCAAAACCCTTTTTAAATATAGCTATAATATTACCCTTTGTAAAAGTGTTAAGTTATATAATATTATTATAGCATTAAAGGGCCTAAAATTGTTTATATTTGCTTGTAAAATATAATAATACTCTTATATTAATATAAATATTAAAGAATTAGTTAGAATTATATTTTAAAGTAACTTTATTTGTAAAGGTGTCTATTATATCTTTATTTAAAGTTAAATATTCTAGTTCTTATTTTGTTATTTAATATAAGAAGGAATAATTGCAAAGTTTTATAATAAAGTTTTTAGAAGTTTTAGTAAAAGCGTTTTTATTAAAGGTTATAAACTTGATTTTTGTCCTTCTTTTAAGGAATATATTAAAATTATTATTATCTTTATTATTATTTTCGATTAAGAAGTTATTAAAAGCTATACTTAGCTTGTCCTCTCTCTCGAATTTAGTAATATATTATTTGTATACACAATTATATTGCTTATTTATTATCTTCTTTGAAAATCTATTATAATTTTAGTATTTAAAATTGTTCTTCTCTTACTTTTGCTCTTATAATAAGTGCTTTTAAAAATAACAATTATCTTAGCTGCAAATTTAGCAAGAATTAAAGGAATTATATTAATATCGATTTTGAAAATAGTCGGGGCATTATTAAAAATTATAATTAGGGTTATAGTTACTTTTATAACCTTAATATAAGTTGCTATATTAATTACAATCGGTATTCTTATAAAATTGGCATATTATAAAGTTTACTTTAGCTAAGTCCTTATAAAATGTTTTTATAAGATATTAAGCTTTAAAAACTATTATATTAAAAGTAAGCTTATTTATAAAAGCACTAAAATCGGAGGGAGGATCGATAAAAGCAATAATATAAGCTAAGTTATTAGTATATGCAATAACAATCTTGTTATATAAGAAATTGTTAATATATAATTTTATAAAAAGGGAATACTATAAGGTTTATAGTTTATTAAAAAGTATTTATAAATATTCTTGCGTCGATTTGCTATTATTTTTAAATATAATTGATTAAAGTATAATAAGGTTCTATTTAATAAGGTTTGCATATTAGGTAAAGGGTCCTTTAAAATAATTGCAAAAGTAGTTACAAGCATCTTTATAGTCGATTTCTAAGCTTTTAGTTATAATAAATGCTTTAAGCCATTCTTGCTAGCATAACTAGGAAAGCTCTTATAATGTCGACTTAAGGGAATCTTACCTTATAGCATATATCTTTAAATATTTATAACTTGAAATTAAAGCTACTATTACTATTATATTTTATATTATCCTTATATTACTTTACAACTTTGCTAATAAGATAAGCCGAAAGTAATATAAGGTTTTAAAGGTTTTGCAATTAAGCATTTTATACGCTATTATTATTTTAGTTTTATTAAAGATTTTGCAGTTAAGGATTCGGCATATTATTATTTATACTAAGTTTATTAAAGATATAAATATCCTTAAATCGAGTATTGCTTGTAAGACTAATAAAAACTAATATAATTAGTTTAGCTATAAGGTCGACTTTGCATTCTTAAATGTCCTCTTTTAATTATATATATATTATTTCCTTTTAAGTAACTTAATATAATGCATTTGCATTTATAAAGTTTACTTTTAATTTATTTAATATATAAATACTACTATATTGCAATAGCTTTTTAAACTTAGCTAAATTGCCCTTGCTAACCTTAGCAAAATCGGCAATTAAGAACTCTTTAAAATCATTTTAATATACTTTTTATAAGTTTTTATTTGTTAATTTATTCGACTTTTATATATATTGCTTAACTCTAATATATCTTATAATTAAGTCCTTATTTGCCTTTAAAAGGTTAATATTATTCTTAAACTTAATCTTATTATCCTAATATTATATATTCTCTTCTTCGAGTGTTATCTTTGCTAATATGCTATAGTAAGCAAGAGGTAATAAAGGGGATAACTAGTCTTAAGGATTGTAGAATTATTAAGGTCGAGGGTTATTTAGTAAATTTAAAGAAAAAGTTTATTAGTATAAAAGAGGTATATTTGTAAAAGGGTTTATTTAAGGATTTTCGTGATTTTAAGTCGCGTTTTATTATAAGTTTTAGTGGTTTTAGTTTATTAAAAGTAAGGAATTTACAAGGGAAACCTTTTAAGAAAGATTGTCTTATTTAATAAAAGTAATAATTAATAAATAGCCTTTAAGAGGGTCTTTATTAATATACTTTTAACTATTAATATAAGTAATAAAAAGTGTTACTTGTTAAGATAGCTTTTAAGAGGCTCTTTAACGCGCTTTCCTATTTCCTTTTAATCTAAATGCAAACTGATTAGTGTCAGTTTACCCGGGACACGTAGCATGACATGTAAATTAAAACGTGGTATGCTAGTTGCGTAGTAAGTGAAAGTTATCCTATTAAGTTCGTGTGTGCTCGCAGAGGATATACTCTGCAAATGCGCTATCCGCATTAGGCTTAGTGCCCTGCACGTGATAATCAATTCTACTAACAAGGTCTAAAGTCACTCTGTTCAGATCCAAAAGCCTTCCGACCGGGCTTCTAACCATTTAGAATAAGAAGTTCATGCCTTTGACCCACACGATCTGGCACTAACATTTATTTAGGGGGGGGGATAGTAGAATCTCCACTAGATAAAGCCAAGAAGTCAAGGATATTTGAGAAATAGACTGTATTCATTGGATCACGTTTAAAGTGCGCACGAAAGAAGAGTCTTTCCTATGCCGCCAGCAAGCCCAATCTCTTGGCGGCAAAGTATGACCAATACAAGGTCTTAACATTCTTGCTCGGCGCTCCAGCCAAATTCCCCGTAATGATGCCCAAGCTCCAATCCATCCACAGCAACGCAAACATGGAGATAAATGGCGGGGTCCAGAGGAGAGTATTGTTCAGCTCATGTGGGCAACAGCAGCAGATAGGGCAGTCGGTACACCTGGAAATCAGGATAATGATTGGCAAGAAACTCAGGACACCAAAGGTGATTGTGATAGCAAAGAGGTGGAAGTAGTTGCTGTGGTTGACTTCGTACTTGAACTGGGGAATCGAGATATTGATGACTGCGACGATGCCTGCGACGCAACCGAGGAACCAGAGGGTGCCGAGAAAAACCTTGATCTTCAACAATCGTGCTGATTGAGCTTTGATTTCGACGGGTGATAGT
>Ga0302221_10001885_pt1 | contig 13240 bp, 20 predicted proteins | sample II_Palsa_E2_1_FD_193517 | JGI IMG/M metagenome (GOLD analysis project Ga0302221, IMG submission 193517) | Peat permafrost microbial communities from Stordalen Mire near Abisko, Sweden - II_Palsa_E2_1 | ecosystem: Environmental > Terrestrial > Soil > Palsa > Peat permafrost | place: Sweden... | reverse complement strand
TTATCGGCCTGTTCGAAGAGCGGCTAAGCATGATAGCTAGAAACGACTCCATGTCGGCGAAAGCGAAAGCCGAAGCTCTTGAAAAGCTTGTAGAGGTAACCAGCAAATACGGTGAACTGGAAGCGCATTTGAAGATGAATGAACTAAAAACTCTCGAAAGAGAAGATGAAGGCAAAGAGATGCAAGCCAAGATCGATGTGCGTAGGCAGTCACTGGCTAATGATTTTGTGGCTCAAATGATGGCGAACGGCTTAGGAAATCCACAACAGGCGCAAGGACAATGATCGATCCGAAACAATGTGAATTCATCGTTAAGGTTCTCCTATGTCATCCCACTCCAGCCATCTTGGAAGAGCCAGAGGTTAAAAAAGAAAAGCTCTGGATCAAAAAGCGCTATCGAGAGATCCGAAACGAAAGTAAAGCTAAGGGAAACACTCGATTCACTGAAGCGGAAATACTGGCTAAGGTTGAGTGGCTTCAGTCTTTCCTAAAAAGGATGGATCCGTGTCCACTTGGTCAATAATAGAAGGCGACTGTTTGGAGATAATGAAGACCTTTCCCTCCAATCATTTTAGCTCGATTGTCACCGATCCTCCTTACGGCCTCAAGTTCATGGGAAAAGACTGGGATCACGGAACACCTGGCATCGAGTTTTGGAAAGAGGCTCTTCGCATCTCAAAGCCGGGAGCATTTCTTGTGTCGATGGGAGGAACTAGAACATTTCATCGCCTCACTTGTGCAATTGAAGACGCAGGGTGGGAGATTCGAGATTGCATAAGTTATCTTTATGGAAGTGGATTCCCAAAAAGTCATAATCATTTTGGAATCGAAGGATTTGGCACAGCTCTTAAGCCTGCTTGGGAACCGTGCATAATGGCCATGAAGCCTATCGACGGCACATTCGCCCAGAACGCAGAGAAATGGGGACAGGCGGGGATTAATATTGATGGGTGTAGGGTTCCTTCCGATGGTGAGCATTATAGAGCAGAGGTTAAAGGGCGTGGCGAATCTTTCTTGAATGAGCGCCAAGGAATGTACACCGAAGGCAGAGGATTTACTCCGACTAATTCCCCAAAAGGTCGCTGGCCAGCCAACGTTATCTTCGATGAGGAAGCGGCGCGGCTTCTCGATCAGCAGAGTGGGATTTTGAAGAGCGGATCGCACAAGGGATATTTGGAAGGCGAGTCTCAAAATAAGGTATACGGGAAACGAGCAGCTAAAAACATAAACTCATTCGAAGCATCATCCGGCGGTGCATCCCGTTTCTTCTACTGCCCCAAAACCTCATCGCGCGAAAGGAATGAGGGGCTTGACTGTTATCTAACAGTGAAACATGATATAGATCAAACAAGGGATCTATGGCTCGAAGAAAGTACGGTAGCGGCGGAGTTACTAAAAAGGGATATATACGGATTAATAGAACATTTGAGCATCGACGTGTCTGGAGGAAGCATCACGGTCCAGTTCCACAAGGATTTTTCATCCATCATAAAAACGAAGATAAGACAGATAATCGAATCGAAAACCTCGAACTTGTTGATGCTCTCACCCACAAACGAATTCATTCGGGATGTCGGCTCGTGGTTGGAAATTGGATCAAACCGTGTTGTAAATGTGGAGTTGAAAAAGATGTTTCAACGTCTTATTACAAACGGCGAGATGGTATCAGCCCTTGGTGTAAGCAATGTTGCGTTGAAAATGCTATCTTTAATAAGCGACGAAGAAAACTGGAAAGAAAGAAAGTCGACTCATCCGACTGTTAAACCCCTCGCACTCATGCGCTATCTCATCACCCTCGTCGCGCCCCCCACAAACGCACTAATCCTGGACCCCTTCGCTGGATCAGGCAGTACGATCCTAGCGGCCAAACAGTTAGGCATATCAGCAATCGGCATCGAGAAACAACCTGAATATGTCGAGATCTCCAAAAAACGCGTTGAGTCTTACATTCCACAACAGGCGCAAGGACAATGATAGATAAGAAACAAGCGGCCACTTCATCGCCATTTTTGGTCGAATTTCAGAGATGGTAAAAAGCAACGTTAAGGATCAGTGATTTAAAAGCTGAAAATAACCTTGCCTAAGTGCCGTAAGACTAGCGTTAGATGGAGTCTTTACACTCCTACGGACGGAACTCAGTCTTTTTGACCACTTGCCAAACATTTCCTCAAGCGTATAATAAAAATCAAACAGCTAACCTCGAGGTGTATCATGGCTGGCCAAAGAATCGATGATTTTGGGGGATATCCTCACACGAGTGATATGTCGATGAAGAGCAAAACTCATCTGAAAGAATATCACAGCGCTGAGGGCTCCGGCGGTATCAAAGAATACGAAGATACCACCGAGAGGATCAAAGCATCTCAGATGGAAGGCGATAAGCAGATTAAGAAACAGCCGATGAAATCTGGCTATCGCTATTAAGAAGTTAGGGGTCGGTTGCTAGCATCGCATGTGGTAAATACACACAGACCCCTCTTTAGTTAGGTGGGATGTGCAGCGGTAGGTGCCGTCAAGTTAAAAAGGGTGGACGCCCCTTCATCCCACAGTTTGAGAGGGCACGTGACTGGGTGCATTGTGCGCTAGCGCGTGGTAATCCCTGGTCGACTCAAGGGAGATTGCGCATTGATCCCTGCCAGAGGCGAAGGCTGACCCGAGTCAAATGCGTCATTTGAACTGTACGGAAATTCCGTATAGTTCAGCTAACCGGAAAAACCGGACAACTGAGGTTATATGAGCAAAGAAAAAGTCCTTCACGATCCCATCGCATATAAAGAGCGAGTGGCCGACATTGAATTCGCAGATCCTCGAAAAGAACGGGCAACTACGGGTCGTTATATGCCTGCTGGCGATTCTTATGGCGTGGGCTTCAGAACTCCAGTAGGGCGTTTCGATCCGCGGTCTATGGCTAAAGGTCCTATTCCACAGGAGTCAGTATGTTTCCTCTCCGACGAGGCGATACGCCGTTAAAGACCTCACGACCTAAAGTAAGACAAGCCCATACCCAGTTCACCACTCATGGGATGGGCGATTATTATGGACGTGCCTCCAAAAACCCCGTGGGGAAAATTAGGGATGGGAGTTCAACGATGGGATTTCGCCCTGTGAATCGGAAGCAGCTGGGGACGAAGCCTAGGAGTGTTGTTTGAAGGAAGCCTTTAAGGTTCCTTCCCGGTCCTTCTGGTCCTCTTTCACCCTCTCCTTATATTGTGCTAATAAAGGAGCGTCGATCTGAACAGAAATGCGCAACTCAGCACACTCTCTTAGTGCGTCAAAAAGACTTTTTTCCTCTGGATGAACCTCCGGATTAAGCGTCGCAATAAATTTCCTGCCTTCATGAAACATGAGGGCCTCCGAAACGTCCAATGTACATTGAATCTCAACTATTTTCTTTGTATTTTGCTTCATCATTTTTTCTTTTATTTTCATTCATCTTCCTGTCCCACACCGCCTGCAACTCCTTCGGAAGTGTTTCTCTCTTGAATAGCTGTGGCTGATATTCAAATGCGATCTGCTGTGCTCTCTCTGGCGTTGGATCGTCGGGCTCTGGCGCCTCTAGCTTTGGAATGTTATAGTCGTAAAGGTAAGTGCTATTCACGATGATCTCATTCTCGAACAGATTTCCCGCTTCGTAAACCTTCCACATTTCTCTCGGAGGGATAATCCACATGATCTTAACGATATCACTTCCCGGATAAGCTTTGTAAAGCGCGGAATTTGTCTGTGCTCTCGGTTTCCAAATCCAGGGAGACCAGATGTACCTCTTGCTTACTCCATCCTCATCCGTCCTCGGATGACAGAAGATGTAGAAGGGATGGTCGCCGAATGGCTTCTGATTGATTAGATCTTGAGCGCATTCGGGTACTTGCATTCCCTGTTGAGTGAAGTACTCGAGCCTGTCATGGGCGTCTAATGGGTCAATTTTCATTGGAGTCTTCCTTGTGCTGGAGTAAAGCTGAAATGCAATTACCCCATTCTTTCCAGGGCGTTGAGAAACTTGAGGAAGGAATAGACATAAAATAGGCTTCTAATCTTCTTTTGTCTCTTTCTGGAATAAATTTAAATGTTCCAAGAAATGAGTCCTCAGTGAATTCGCGTCTCCAGGTGTCTATTTCTTTTCGCATATGAATGAGCGAATCGATGAGAGACTCCTTGGCCTCTTTGTCTAGTTCTTTTTTTAAATCCAAGTTGACTCCGATCAAATTATTTAGTATCAATAGTCATAACCAAAGCGCTGGCCGGCGTCAAGGCAAAGGTTATTCATGACAGACCAAGTACTACCTCCCCAAACCGAACAGGTGCAGAAAGAGAAAGAACTCAACTTCGAGAATATGCGTAAGCAACTAGAATCCGCACGAGCCGAAAAGCAGCACCTCCAACAGCGTCTATCCGAATTGGAAAAGATGCAATCACAAAAAGTACCACCAGAGCAGAACTCCGACGACGACGATTATTCGGACGAGCCATATGTAGATCATAAAAAACTCGACAAAAAGCTCAAAAAGTTTGAGTCTAACATCGAGGAAAGGATAGATCGAAGAGCCGAAGAAAAGGCACGCACGCTGTTAGAACAGGAAAAGCAACAATCGTATGTTAAAGCTAACCCCGATTTCCAAGAGACTCTCACGCAAGAAAACATACAAAAGTTCGCCGAGAAGCATCCTCAAATTGCCGAAAGAATGCTCCGAATGCCCGATAACTTTGATAGGCAGGCTCTACTATATGAGCAAATCAAAGCCCTCCAAGTAAACAAAAAAGAAGACCAAAAGCAATCAGTACAGCAAACAATAGATGCAAATCGAAGATCTCCATTTTACCAGCCTTCGGGTGTGGGGGCGTCTCCTTATGCCCAGACGGGTGATTTTAGTCCAGCCGGTCAGAAGAATGCCTATGAGAAGATGAAGGAATTGAAAGCTCGATTGAGGATATGACCCTAATTTCCCATTGGAAGGTAGCTTAACTTTGGTAGAGCCGCGAACTGTTAATTCGTGAGGTGTATGTTCGAACCGTACCCTTCCAGAAAATATCAAATCTGATATATTGAAATTTCGCTAGTCCGGCGTTAAGGACAAAGCGTATATCCTCTCGCAAAGGAAAGTGTACTAACCTTAAATTTCGTATTTAAGCTAAGTGCGGCCAAAAATGTGTCTAAAAATCGACGGATTTTGTGCATATGATGGTCAACATGTACATAAAATGGCGCATTTTGTGCACATGGCGGACAGACCTCTCGCAATGGTCATAACTAGATTATTAAAAGTAGTTTAGGAATGACTTATGTCTATTACCACTACTGGCAATTTGGGGCCTATGATTCTCCAGAGCTTAGCTCCGGCGCTTCTGTATGTCCCTACGCCCACCATGAACTACATTTTAGTTTGTGACAAGGTGTCGATGCCTGCTAACGGAGGAACGACTTGTCGTTTCATGCGTCCGCGGGCTTTGGTTCCTCCAACTATACAGTTGGGAAATAGCGGGATAAACAGATCTGTCCCGGGTAAATCTTCTCTGATAGACTTGGAACTCGCAGCGTAAAGTCGGCGACAACAAGGGGGAACTTTATGGAAATTGAATTACCATTTATACCAGATCGAATTGATCTTTTAGATTTTAAAACTGGCGTAGGGTATCGATATGAAAATAAAGACCCTGAACGAAGCAAGCGAGAAGACTCGACAGAAGATAAATGTTTGTTTTGTGGTACTCCGCACACACCGTACCCAAGACGACATTGTGATTATTGTTGAGATGCGGTGCTCTGAACACTCAGGTAACTGAGTGAGTTGGGTGCAATAGGCCCGACCGCCTTGGTGGCAAGGTAAAAGTAACAAGGGGTGAGATCCACCCGCACAAGTGCCACAGCGCGATATTATCGATGCGCAAATGGCGTTTTTTGGTACAGGCTGTATCATCAATAGACTGTTTGTTGATGTAAAACCAACGGTAATTGACTTGGAACTCCTGGCCGCATAAGCAACCAGGACAACAAGGGGCAAGCTATTTATCATTTTTGTAGGAATAAGTTCGGTTATGCAAGGTGCGAATCTCAGTAAAAAGCTCAAATCGCCGGTTCAAGACTTCCTCAGGAACTCTTTGTACTCCCCGTTTGCCCTTTTGATTATGAGAATCGTGAAATGTTTTTCTCATTTCAATAAGGATTTCTGCCTGTCTTTTTTTTATCAAAAGATAGGGCAAACAGATCTCGCATATATGGGTCAGTCGATCTCCACTGCATTGCCAACGATAAACCTGTTTTCTGCCGTTTCTGGACATTTGTTTGGGCGTATATTGACCTTTAAAACCTCCAAAGGTTTCGACCAACCAAGTAATGAGAATCTCGTCGGTAGAAGAAATTGCGATGTTGGCCTGATAATGTTTATCACCATTTTTCCGGTTTCCACTGTGATTTCCAATACTCAGACTTCCTTCCCCATCCAGGATCCCCGCCATGTAAGCGGCGACAGTTTCGGGATATTCTTTCCTTGTATAGTTACTTCGAGCAGACATAAAACTTCCTTTGTTAAGGTTTCTGCGTTCGTTGATTATACCACAAAGATGATTAATTTGCAGCCCGAGAGACTAAACCCGATGGCCGCGTAAGCGGATGCGATAGTCCGACCCACAACTATATATAAAATTGTGGAATCTGGCAGAAATGACCAGGTCGCTCAAAAGAGTGGTAACAGATAGGAACAAGTAATTCTTCAAGATCAAGAGGGTTCGGCTTTAGCCGCATAACATGCCCTCTTAGCATGGCGCAAAATGGTGTTAGCATGGGTATCCGAAAGGTTAGCCGTTGCAATGCGCCAAGCCGAGGATGAAGATAATGTCCTCGATAAACCGACTCTAATAGACTTGGAAAGCCGAGAGGCTGACAAGGGGTAAGATATGTTTAAAAAGTATGAAAGTTTTAATCCATGTAATCCAATACATGTGGAATTGCTGAAAAATCATCAATTCTATTGTGCCCCAGGAACCGGAATAACTATCATAGGTGAAACAGATCAACCTGAACGACTAAACGAGCCGGCTCAGTGTCCTAACTGTACGTTGGAAGACGAATGTGATGTTTGTTGGGCCAAGTACTTAGAGACATTGGGATGCGATAGTCTGAACACTGTGTATAAAAATGATTGATTGGATAAATACCAAAGACAGACCAGTCCCAAGAGATGAGGAAGTATATTTGGGTCTTTGGAAGGGCTGTTTTTGTTTGGTTCAATGGGATGAAGATCAAAAAGGATATTGTATTTGCTTGCAACCAGCGGTTTATGAACATAAATGCATAGCATTGGATGAACAAGCATCTTATAAAATATACTATTGGGCAAAACTAGAAAAACCGATCGATTACTGAAGACAGTGACCCCGATCCGAAGAGTTCGGGGCGCCTTATGCCGATCTGCCATGCGTAGAAACGGTTTGGGGTACGTGTACAAAGCGTTACCCCCTTATATAAGGTCACAAAAGTAACAGAATGCTTATCCTCCGTGACTACATAGTCTCTGCGGCATCGCAGATCTATGCAGCTGGCGGAAGTAATTCGGACAATCCGACTAACCTCGGAGTGTCTGACTTCTCTCTCGTGGCAGCGACGCTTGATACGAATAATGCGTACAAGTTCATGTCCGGGATGGAAGGGGATCTGAAATTCGGTACTGGCCCTAAAACGTATGGGGCCATAAAATCTTGGGTAATTGACTTGGAGTTCCTACCCGCTGCATAGTGGAAGGATAACAAGGGGCAACTGATGAATAAAATGGAACCAGATCCTTGCAAATGCGGAATAAAGCATGTGCATGGAGACGGAAATTATGAGTTCTTTATGATGAAAATGGTGACGGATGACTCTCCGCTCCAACTTCCTCCCAGAAGAACTGCCAGATGTAAATTCTGCAAAGAAGTATTGACCCATTCTAAACAACCAGAGCCTGAACGACTAAATCCTGAGACCAATGATGAGAAACTTAAAATATTATTCCCAAACGGTAAATGTCCTTATTGTAAAAAAGGAATATGGGAAAGTTTTCATCATGGATGCGATAGTCTGAACCGCGAGAATAAATGAAGTCGCGGAGGATTGGCCGAAGAGCTGATCCCGCTAACGAGAGAATAGTTTTGGGTAGGAACAATGCAAGCGCGATCCGTAGCATAAGATGGAGTTCGAATCTCCTTTCTCTCTTTAGTCATAAAAGTAACAGAAATTGGTACGATCAGCATATTTCATGCTGAGTTCGACTGAGCTACAACCGGATTTCGACGCGCTCACTGGCAGCGGATTTTTGGCTCAGTGGAACTATCCCACACCAAAAGACGCTCTGCCATCTGAGTATGGCTCCGTCTACAACATCAGGATTCTCGTCTCAAGCGAGGCTCCTGTAGCACGCGGCGCGTCGCTGAATGGTCGAGACGTGTATTACAATACCGTCGTCGGCAAGCAAGCGGTGACGCACATAAATCAGGATGGTTATTCCATGAACCTGATTTACCGCGATCCTTACTATTCTGGAATGCTCGCTCAAAACGCGACCTTGGCGGTTAAATTCGCACAGGCGCAAGCGATCACCCAGGATACAGCCATCAGAAACCTACTTTGCACACTATAAGGAGGATATATGGCTGAATATTCAAAATTAGCAAGGGGCTCCTTCATTACTGCGGCGACACCTGTCACCCAAGTGGTGAATCTGCCTTTTCAACCTACTAGAGTTGAACTAAGAAATATTACCGCCTATTCTACGCCCAGCCAGTTTGCTGTGTCAGAAGCCTGGTGGGATATCGCCATGGCTCAAGGGACAGCAGACATCCAGTACATTAGTGCTGGCTCTGCTCCTTGGAATGTCGGCGTCGACTATGTAGGCACTGCTGGGATCAGCACATTTGGCTTGTTGGGATCGGTTAACGCCGGACTCACTCTCCAATATGGTGCCCAGTTGCAGATCGCAAGTATCTCTAAAGCAAATCCTGCTGTAGTGACTACTGCCTCTGCTCACGGCCTTTCTACAGGTCAGGTAGTGATTCTCGAAGGTCTTTATCAGTCTCCCCCCACAACTGGAATGCCGCAAATTGCGAGCCTTCCTTTTGTGATCACTGTTACTAGTCCAACGACTTTCACCATCCCTTGGAATACTAACCAGTCTAACTATACCGCTCTTTCGGCTTCGCCAACTGGAGCATTTGTTAGACAGGTTCTGTTCCCTTGGAACTACCTTCCTGGAGTAAACGATATTGCGTTCTTATTGTTCAGTGGCGCTGCTACAGCTGGATCGGTATTTCCGACCACCCCTGCAAATGTTCCTGCTGGACAAACTTATGTCGCTACAACTTCCAATCACAATTATGTGGTAGGCCAAGAAGTAGCGTTTAGAATTCCACCTGTTTGGGGAACCATTCAGTTGAATTCTTTGCCGAACGCCCTAGTCCCTGGATCTCCGATCTATGGATATGTGGTCGCGGTACTAAGTAACACGCAATTCGTTGTGAACATCAACTCAGCTAGTTATACCGCCTTCAATAGCAATCCAACTGTCGCTCAAGCCGTCGGCTTGACGCCAGCTCAAGTTGTGGCTGCTGGTGATATTAACAGTGGGGGATTTCCTTACACTGGTGGCGCACTCTATCCGGCTCCGCAATTCCCAACCTTCTCAGGTGGGATGCCGACGGTCAACGGTCCTGCTATCCAGGGTGCTTTTGTCAATAACACCGCTCAAGGCTTCACTGTGGGTCTTGGAGTTGGAACGGTCCAGGCATCTGCGGCTCTCCTGACTCCCTCATCCACGTATGTGTGGACAGCGATGTTTTTCGACATCGGTTAATTAAATGGGTGAGCGGCCTAGGTTAACGCTCATCAAGTCGTCTAGCTTAAAACGCTAGAGGCGAAGGGAGCCGGGGATATCAATCCCTGGCTTTCCCTTTAATTTTTGGAGGATTTTTCCTGAAATTGATACAAGAACTGCACATAATCGGGATCTTTTACGGAACCATCTTTCAGTTGGAAGGTAGTCCCTTCTCCATCTGGATCAACCACTGAAATTCCTATCTCATAGGTATTGCACTCTTTAAAATAGCAAATCATCTCTAATCCATAGGGAATGTCATGTCCGTCTTCAAATTTAGTCCACAGGTCTTTAGAAAAATCGCTTGCAAAAGATTCAGCCATTTCATGCCTGAAATCCAAAAATCTTCTTTCTATTCGGGATTTTATCATTTCAACGAATTCATCTATTTCTACTTTAACATCCTCAAAAACCCCATCGAAAATAATTCGGGGAATTTCACTTGAAGTTCTTTGATTTTCCTCGGGCGCATTATAATCATCTAGATGGTTACATAATCGGTTGACAAATTTCTCAACGAACCATCTAAATTCTGTATGTTCGTTTAGCATATCTCTCCTTTGTGGCGTTCGGTTACGATGCTGAAAAACGATCATTACAATCAAGAGGTGGCTCTGTAAAGCTGCTTTACATCTGACAAGTAAAGTATTAACTTTATGGAATGAGCACCCAACCCCCCTATTTCTCCGGTCCCATAGCGCCCGAACGAAACCCTCCCATCGAACCGCAGAACTTTCGGCCTTCGCTATTTCCTATAACTGCAATTTCTTATGGATCTTCAACGACTGTTACTACCGGAACCGCATTTGGAGTAACTAATAACTATGTGGTAGGACAGCTCGTGCGATTCAACATTCCTAAAACATATGGAGCCCAGCAACTCACCGGACAGGAAGGATATGTCACTTCTATCCCAGGAGCTAACCAAGTGGTTATCGGGATTAATACTTCGCAAGGATATGACGCCTTTAACCCTACGCCGGCTTATGGCCCTACTCCTCCTCAAATAGGAGCAATAGGGGATATAAATTCAGGCTCCCTTAATCGAACTCCTTGGCACGAGAAACCTTACGTTCCCGGATCATTTCAAAACATTTCCCCTGTGCAAGCAGGGTAGGAGAACAAATGACAACACCTAAAGTTAACAGTGCGGGCCAAAAGGAACTCGACAAGGCCTCAGAAAAGCTCGAGTCATTCCAAGAACAAGCCCGGGAATTTAACCCATTCACCGGCTTAACCAACGTACGCGAGACAGAGCCTCAAACGAAGATCTCTACCCGAGAAGCGAATCAGATGGATGCTATTTGGGTTAATTGGGTGCGCGCCCAGAAAAGACCCGAGATTATGGGGAAAGACGGTAAAGTTAACAAACCCTACTGGGATGAAAAATTCCGGCAGCAACGAGACGATGACTGGAAGCGCGTCAAATGCATCGTCGAAAACAACGAGATGATCGGAGAGATGGTAGAGGCGTGGACAGCTAAATGGGGATGCGACGATGCTCACTTCTGGAAAGTCCCAGTCAACAAGCCAGTGATGATCCCAAGGGTTTTAGCCGAACAGCTTTCTAAGTGCCACTACCACCGTCTCAAAATGGAAGATGGCTCGGAGAAGCAAAACTTCGTCAATAGTCAGATCGTTGCGGATCACATAGTAAGAAGAATTGATGCTAGGCCGGTAGGATTTGGGTTCGGCTAATGTTTCTATTGAGCAATATCATCACTTACGTCCGCAGGATAGTCAAAACTCCTTCGAATGCCTCTCTTACGGACAATTTGATCATAGACTATATAAATCGCTTCTGGATATCCGACATCCAAGCTCGTGCTCAGCTCTATGACTTCAAGACCAAATATCAATTTCAGACGATCCCACAGATCTGCGACTACAACATGCCCGTCTATCAGATCCAGTATGAGGGGCAAAATCCTACTACTCAAATAGGGACCTATCCTGTTTATCAGGGATTTACGGGCACCGGCTATGTCAACGGCATCCAGATCCCTATGTATACTCAAAGAGATGCCTTCTGGAAGATTTGGCCTAACTACATCCAATCACTTCCTCATGCGGCCCAAGGCGACGGAACCACTGGGCCTTTTCAGATAAATGCTCCCTACTTCCCAGCGATTCCAGGACACGTTGATATGACAGGTGTAATCGCCGCTGCAAATGGGGGAACCGTCGAAGATCCGATATTCGCAACTACTATTCCGCCGAACATTCCGTACACGAGCATCTTCCCGGCCGTATATATCACTTATCAGAATCCTAATGGAGGAACCACTACCATCTCTGATAGTGGCGTTTTCCTTTCCACTTCTACTGATGGTCACCTTTATGGACTGCTCATAGAATATTCAAATCCCGGTTCATTTAATCCCAATCCTTTTGGTTATTCGACTCTTCCCGGAGGATATAGCACGACTATGAACACGATCGACTATCAGAGCGGTATAATTAATGTTACCTTCCAAACCCCCACTATCGACAACAGTCCCATTCAGGTTCAAAGTTACTACTTTCAACAGGGAATCCCTCGGGCCATATTGCAATATAATAATGTCCTGACCATTCGCCCTCCTTCCAATATTCCTTACCTTATTGAACTCGATGCTTATTTAACTCCTTCAGCTTTCTTGAACACCTCTCAAGCCCTCCAATTCGGTTACATGGAAGAGTACATCGCTAGGGGAGCTGCTAGGAAGATCCTTAGCGACACGGGAGATGTGGAACAGTTTATGTTTTATGAGCAGTTCTTCCGAGAGCAAGAACTTCTGGTGTGGAAGCGATCCCAGCGCATCATAACGAGCAATCGCACTGGGACAATTTACAGCGATCTTCAAGGTTCTCAATCAAATCTCAATAGCGCAGGACAAGGAGCAACTTAATGACATACACTCCCGGCATTCCGGTTCCAACTAACGACCCCTCAGTCGATGCACCTGTTATGCAACAGAATTCGATAGCGATAAACAACTGGGTGCAAGTTGACCATGTTGGATTCAACAATGCTTCTTCAGGACAGCATAAGCAGGTAACTTTTCAGTCAAATAACGTGCCTTCGATTCCTACTACCCCTCCTGTTCTTTTTACGAATATACAAGATGGAGCTGGGAATAATCTTCCAGGAGGCATTGCAGAACTGTTTTTCTACTCTGGATCAGCACTTCAGGGACAGGGAAACTACGTTTCTCAAATTCAAGGGAGCGTTATGCTTTTTGGTGGCATTATTCTTAAATGGGGGAATCTCTCAGTCCCTAATGGAGGAAGTGCACCCTTCACCTTCCCTGGGGGGCAATTCCCAAATGCATGTTTTGCATGTTTTACAACCACTCGATCAATAGGGGCTTTTAAATCGGGAATAGGTGTCCCAGCGCAAAACCAAGTGACTGTCTATCTAG
>Ga0302221_10001880_pt1 | contig 13251 bp, 13 predicted proteins | sample II_Palsa_E2_1_FD_193517 | JGI IMG/M metagenome (GOLD analysis project Ga0302221, IMG submission 193517) | Peat permafrost microbial communities from Stordalen Mire near Abisko, Sweden - II_Palsa_E2_1 | ecosystem: Environmental > Terrestrial > Soil > Palsa > Peat permafrost | place: Sweden... | reverse complement strand
ACTGGGACCGCACGATTGACATCAATCTGAAAGGCGTTTGGCTTTGCCTGAAGCATGAAATTCGGCAGATGCTCAAGCAGGGCGGGGGCGGAGCCATCGTCAACATGTCGTCGATCGCCGGCCTGATTGGCGGCGGTGGAGCAGCCACCTACTGCGCCAGCAAGCACGGAGTTCTGGGCCTGACGAAATGCGCCGCGCTGGAAAACGGAAAAAGCGGCATTCGCGTGAACGCCGTATGTCCTGCCGTGATCGAAACGGATATGGCTGAGCGCTTATTCGCCGATCCCGGCGTGAACAAGTTCCTTCTCAGCCTGCATTCGCTCGGCCGCTTTGGGCGGCCCACGGAAATCGCCGAAGCCGTGGTTTGGATGTGCTCGGACAGCGCGTCGTTCATGACCGGCCAGTCGCTGACCCTCGACGGCGGATTCCTTGCTGGCATCCACCCGACCAGCTAAGCGCGCGAAGGCCGCGGCCAGTTTCCCTCGGCTGCGTTCCCGCTCAATGCTTGCTCGATTGCTTCGCCTGTTTTCATGGAACTATGCTCTTTCTCGATTTTGCCGGGCGCGGGCTGCTCGTTCCTTGTCGCCCCTAGGTAAAACGCGATGGTCAGCCCAGCCAAGGCAAGTATGATCGCGAGACCTATCGCCAAGAAGGACGGCCGCCCCACCATCAGCGATCCCTGATTGAGCGCCCGGATATATCTCACGTGGTTCCACGAAGCCAAAATATCAATCAGCACGCCCAGCACCACCAAGCCCACTCCCAGCGGAAGTGACAGCGCCGACTGTGCCGCGGCCGTGCCCACATGCAGCGATTCCAGCTCGCGAAGAAAAAGCCCGAAGCGCGCCACCACGAAACCAAAAGCCATCAGCGCCAGGCTCGTGCGTATCCATGCCAGGTAAGTGCGTTCTTCGGCCAGGTAAACTCGCGGGTCGCGGCTGATATCGTCCGGCGCCATAATAAATGTCCTTCGCTCCCTCCCCCCGAAAACCGCAAGGATAGCACCGTCGGCTCGCGCGATTTGCCAAAAATTCGCGCGGCCCGGCTGCTCGCTCTCCGCTTACGGTAGAGTGCCCCGCTCGGCTAAGTACTCGTCGAGGTGTCCCCAGCGCCAGCCACACGCCTGCTGAGGTTACCCATTCGCCATTCCTGTACTTCCGTACCATCGTCCTGGCGCCTTCCGCCATTCCAAAATCGACCTTCGGGTCGGCGCTCGTCTTTCGCAGCAAAAGGTGGAACATGAATCCATTCGCACGCATCGCCGTCAGCTGGGATCTCATGAAGACCAGCCTCGCGCTTCTGCGCTCGGACGCCGAGTTGATTATTCTCCCGTTTGTCTCCACGGTCTGCTCCGCGCTGGCCTTCGCCGCTTTGCTCGGCAGCTACGTTTCCGCCTACGGTTGGGACATCCACGTCGTCCACTTCGGCCGCCGCGCTATCGTCACCAGCCCGCACGCCGCGCAGCTCTATTTCGCAATGTTTCTCTACTACGTCGCCAATTTTTTCGTGGTCATATTTTGCAACGTGGCCCTCGTGGGCGTCGCCAATAGCCGCATGTGCGGAGGCACTTGGACGCTCCGCGACGGCCTCTCCCTTGCCTGGGCTCGCCGCTTGACCATTCTCAAGTGGGCTGCCTTCGCCGCCACCGTCGGCATGATCCTGCGCATGATGGAAGAACGCGCCGGCTTCATCGGCCGCATCGTCATCGGCCTCATCGGCCTGGCCTGGTCCCTGGCATGTTTCTTCGTCGTTCCGGTTCTCGCTTTCGAGGATCTCTCGCCCCTCGACGCGCTCAAGCGCTCCGCCGCTCTCTTCCGCAAGACCTGGGGCGAAAACGTCGTCGCCGGCGTCAGCTTCTCGATCATATTCATGATTCCGCTCTTCGCCGGCATCGCCGTCTGGTCCGTCGTCGCCAGTTCACTTCCCCACGCCGCCCTCATTCCCGCGATCGTTGTTCTGATTCTCTATGTCCAACTCGTCGTCGCAGCCGCGGCCGCCGCCTCCTCCATCTTCAATCTCGCGATCTATCGTTACGCACTCACCGGCAAAGAACACGGCGGCTTCACCACCGGCCAATTCAACTCGGCGTGGCTCCCCAAGTCCTAGCGCGCCGCCATTGACACGCCGCGCCGCCGCAGCTTAGCATCGGGGGGTAGCCGCATAATTTCCGCGCGGGTAAATTGCACATCGCCATGCCCCCATCCAAACTCTTCACGCCGCGCGAAGCCGCACAGGTTCTCGGGGTCAGCTATCCCACGCTGAAGCAATGGATCTACAAAAAGAAAATCCGCACAGTGAAGACCGCCGGAGGCCATCACCGCATCCCCGAAAAAGAAGTTGACCGCTTCCTCTACCGCGCCAGCGAAACCGGCGAAGTCTCCCAACGCCGCTCGAACTTTCGACGCATCAGCGGCCGCAATCAGCTCGTAGGCCGCGTCACCGACATCAAAATCAGCGGCCTGGTGGCGCAAGTGACCCTCTCGATTGGCGGCCAGCACATCACCTCCCTGATCACCGCCGACGCCGTTCGCGAAATGCGCCTGAAAAACGGCCAGACCGTCGCCGCTCTGGTGAAGTCAACCGAAGTCATGATCATCCGCCTGTAGCCCCTGTTTCATCGCAAACGTTCCGCCACCCGCGCCTCCGCCAGTCTCGCCCTCGCCACCTAATCGTATTAAATCGGTTTGACATATCCATATAACTTGCGTAAATTCGTCGGGCTATCGCTGTCGGAGTAAGCGGAGCCCCGATCGTACCGAAGGAAAATATTAGGAGATCCGATGAAATCCCTCTCTATCGTCATCATAGCTCTCTGCACTTTTCTCGGCGCAGCCGGCATCGCGCGCGCACAAGCCACAAGCGATTCACCAAATTTCTCCTCCACCCGAACTGCGGTGTTCACTCCTTCAGCCAAAACGGAATCGAGTCTTTCCGGCGTGGTCCGCGACCAAGCCGGCTCAGCCCTCCGCGACGTCGCGGTGACAATCAAGAACCTCGATACAGGTGAAACACGCACGGTCGCAACCGACCGCGCCGGGCGCTATCAGGCCTCCGACCTCCCCACCGGCCGCTTCGAGATTCGCGCCGCAAAACCGGGCTTCGCCGATAAAACCCGCACGGGAATCAACCTGGCGGTTGGCCAGGGCGCCACTGCCGACATTAAGATGCAACCGAAATCCCCCGACCCCTGCCTTAGCCCCCGCGAGTTCGCCACCACCGATTGCACCCTCACCTGGCACGGCGTCACCGTGTACGGTGCCTATGACATCGGCGTCGGCTGGGTCAGCCACGGCCTACCCGTGAGCGGCTACAACTACGAAGGCGAGTCTCTGGTGAATCGAAACGGCAATCATTCTCGATTCCTCGTGGCGCCAAACAACCTGCAGCAGACCGGTCTGGGCATCAAGGGCAAGGAAGAGTTTCTGCCGGGCTGGTCCGTGGTGTTCAACGCTTCCACTGGCATCAATCCGAATTCCGGCCTGCTCGCCAATGCGCCGGCCACCAACATCGTCAACAACGGCCTTCCCCGGGCCAGCTATTCGGAAGCCATCGACGGCGCGCGCGCGGGCCAACCTTTCAATGATGAAATTTACGCCGGAGTATCGTCCACGATTTTCGGCACGCTCACCTTCGGTCGGCAGCGCTCCCTCGGCACTGATGCCATGCTCCAATACGATCCGGCCAACGGCAGCTACGCCTTTTCCTACATCGGATACAACGGCACGATGTCCGGCGGCGGCGACACTGACGACAGCCGCTGGGACGACGCCTTGAAGTACCGCATCGCCTATGGCCCAATCCATTTCGGCGGAATGTATAAATTCGTCAACGGCTCCGGCGGCTGCTTCTCCAACTCCAACATGTGGACCGCCGACAACTGCACGCCGGTAGCGCCGCATAACAACGCCTACGGCTTCGACCTCGGCGGCGAGCACGGCAAGTTTTCCGCCGACGCCGTGTACCAGCATTACAACCAGGCCATCAGCGTACTGAATCCGTTGCTCGGGCCTCAGAGTCTGTCGGCGCCTTATCAATCCACCGTGAACAGCATCAATACCAATCAGGTCACCGGGCCCAATCTAATCGACCCGAACGGCACCGTGTATGGCATCGTTACTGACAACAACGCCATCATGGTCGCCGCCAAGTACAAGTGGGACCCCGTCAAGTTTTTCGCCGGCTACGAATACATCTGGCAGAACAACCCGTCCAACCCGTTGGGCGTGGGCGCCTCGGACCAGGGCGGCTACATCATGAGCGGCGTCGAAAACACCAATCTTGATTCTGAGAAGCTCGTGCAAATCTGGTGGACCGGCGTGAAGTACACCTACCGCAGCAGAACCGACTTCACCGCGGCCTGGTATCAGCAGCGGCAGAACGACTTCCGTGTTCCGCCGGAGTGCTCGGCCTCAGCCGGTTTCCGCGCTTCCTGCGCCGGCACCCTCAACGAGACCTCGCTCTATGTGGACCATCACTTCACCAAGCGTTTCGACGGTTTTGCCGGAATTGCGTATTCCTACGTGGACGGTGGTCTGGACATCGCCATTCCTCACGGCCCTGGCGTCCCCTTTTACCACCACAGCAACTTCGCTCCGACAATCGGTGCTCGTTTCACCTTCTGATCACTTCCGCCGCGGTCTCAATGGCGAGGCCGCGTGGGCAACGGAAGCGCAATTGCGGCCATCTCCGGAAGCGTGCCGGACTTATCAGCTTGAGCCGGCAGCGTTAGCCGGGCGTTGTGTTTCCAGTTGATAATGCCCGCAGCGCGTGGCATCGTGAGTCGCTCGATTCGCAATCCTCGCATCGGAGGCTCTGCCCCGTGACCAGTCATATGAGAAGGCTTCTCTTACTTCTGATCCTCTGTTTCGCCAATGTGGCCTTTGCTCAACAGCCGCCGGTGAATTCTCCGTTGCTCGATCATCTGGCTGGGAAGTGGCTGCTCCAGGGCACCATTGCAGGCCAAAACATCACACATGACGTCAACGCCGAATGGGTTCTGGAACATCATTACCTGGCCATTCACGAAGTTTCGCGCGAGAAGAACTCCAAAGGGGAACCGCAGTACGAGGCCACCATCTACATTGCGTGGAACGAATCCACGAAGGAATACGCTTGCGTTTGGCTCGATGTTTACGGTGGCTTGGCCACAGAATCCATCGGCGTCGCAAGCCCCAACGAAAATGATCTGCTTTTTGTTTTCAAGAATGAAAAGAGCGAGGTCACTTTCAAAAACGATTTCGTCTATGACCCGAAATCGAAAACTTGGGAGTGGCGCATGGATAATATTGCGAACGGCATCGCCAAACCGTTCGCACGCGTGAAACTTACCTCCAACTAATCTTTTAATGACCCCCGTAACTTAGGATTTAGGAGCGGGAAGCTGGTAAATCTCGATTATTCCGTCACCTAAGATTGCCAGCAACGTGCCGTCGGCGGACAAAGCGACTCGATTCCTGAGTTCGAACGGCGGAATCCACGGGGATCCTCCGTTAAGTTTGCGCGTGTAAATCGCCTTCTTTTCGCCAAGGTCGTAAACCACAACATGGTCATCAAAAGTGGAAGACATATCGAGAGCTCGGCTACCCCGCTCTTCCGTCTCGATATACGCGAACCGTTGACCGCCGGTCGAGGTCGCCATTTGTGCGAAGTAAAACTTCTTGGGCAAATTAACGTTGATTAGGACCGCTCCTTCGATCGTCACAACGGCCATTCTCCCGCCGTTTGCTATGGACAATGTTGTGTCGTTGACAAAGGTCGGGTGCTTTCCATACGTCTTCAGGTCTTGCTTTATTGCGTCCGCACGAAATGGTTGCCAATCCTGATTCAATTCACGAACGCAGAGGCTGAAATACGGCCTGCAAGCGCCAACGAGCATAGTATCCGTAAAATGCACGTCTATCGCCCCGTGCGGCGACCACTCAGCAAGCGGTTGAAATGATTCAGCGTCAATCAACTTGTTATCTTTGCCGGATTTAGAAGAGGTAGAGAAAGAGCGCCGGCTGGGGGATAGCAACATCCTCGGGCAAGTCGTGGGCGCTGAAAGTGCTTGCTCGCGGACAGTCGTAAAATCAGGAGACAGCAGCCGAATCTCGTCTCCCGCGCAAATTAGAAAGTTCTCTTTCCCCACGGGTGTAATAGTCGTTTCCAAGTATCTCGATGGCCAGTCTCCGTCATATCGTTTCTGGCCCGTCCGCGAATCGAAAACCACGGCGTGCAGATGGGAAGGCACGGGAGTGTAGTTCCGCGCTGTCTTCTTCGACCGCGGATCATTCAGACTTGTCCAAGCGACCAGAATGTCGTTGCTCTGCGTGAAAGCCAGGGACAACCATTCATAGGCGCTACCTTGTGGTCTATATCCGTATTTCCGCACGTCAATTTCGAGGAGTGGCCGGTCCCGGCTGGGTTTAGGCTCGATGGGCTCAGAGTTCGTCTGTCCGGAGAGCAAGGGCGCAGCGGTTAGAATGATTAGAGCCAGCGCTCCGGCGAAAGTTGTCGCCTTTTGGCGTCCGTTCATTTCGACTCCCGATACGTCGCGACCGGATTGAACTACTCGGGTTGCCACCAAGCGTCAGCGACTATCGGGAAAGTCCTACGCGGCGGAAGAGGAAATCGAGCCGGATTCGATCTCGCGCAGTATTCTGCGCAGCGTGGCGGCGAGTTCTTCTCGGCTGACGTGGCTCTTTCGGAATTGCACGCGCACGTGGAACGATTCATCGTCGGCGCGATAATCAAACTGAAACGGACGCGGCCGCGAATCGGAAGCAGACTCTTCCTTGCGGGCTTTGCGCGCTTCGTCGCGCGTCAAGCCGCCCTGCGCGATGCGGCTGACCATCTCGTGCATTTTCTTTTCGTTGGGCTGCCGCGCCACCTGCAGCAAGATCGACTTGGTGAGTAGCCCGCGCTCGATGCAGTCCTTGCGCACGGCGTCCGGAATCACGGTGAGCGTCATCGTTTCCGTCACGGACGAACGCGCACGGCCGATTTTCCTCGCGATGTCGTCGTGCGTGTAATCGAAATGCGTGGCCAGGCGCTGCAAGCCGTCCGCTTCTTCAAACGGAGTCAAATCCTTGCGCTGAAGATTTTCGATCAGCCCCAGCTCGAGCGTTTCCGCGTCGTCCGCGATCTTCTCGATGCACGGCAGCTCGTGCAGGCCCGCCGCTTTCGAAGCGTGGTAGCGGCGCTCCCCGGAAATAATGTAGTAAGTGTCTTCCCGCGGAACGAAGCGCACCAGCAGCGGTTCGAGGACGCCTTTTTCCCGGATGGAATCCGTTAGCTCACGAAGTTCGCCGAGCGCCTTGCGCGGCTGGTCCGGATTGGGCCGGATCTTGTCGAGCGGAATCATGCGACCGACCGACGCGCCACTAAAACTTGTCAGCGTTTCTACGTAGTGCGCGTCATGCCGCATCTTGAGAGTGACGGGCAACCCGATCCGCTTGGACACGTTGCAATACCTCCTGAGCGAGCTTTTTGTATTCTTCCGCGCCCGAAGACTTCGGCGCGAACGAAAAAACCGTTTCCTTGTACGCCGGGCTTTCCTCCAGCCGGACGTTCTTGCTGATGCGTGTCTTGAACAGCGCGTCGCCGAATACCGCGCGAATCTGCTCGTGCGTGTCGCGCGAAATATTCGTGCGCTTGTCGAAGAGCGTGATCACCACGCCCAGAACCTTCAAATCCGGGTTGGGCCGCGCGCGGATTCGCGCGTAGGTTTCCAGAAGATCGTCCGTGCCTTCAATCGCGAAGTACGCGGCTTGAATCGGCACCAGCAGATGCGTCGAAGCCACCAGCGCGTTCACCGTCAGAATGCCGAGCGCCGGAGGCGTATCCAGCACGATGAAGTCGTAGTCTTTGAGTATGCCCGAGAGCGCGTCTTTCAATTTGTACGGCGCGTCGAACTGCCCGGCGAGCTGTTGCTCGAGCCGCGCCAGCGCCAATTTTCCCGGCGCCACGAACAAGTACGGATCCTTCGAAGGCCGAATGATTTTTGACATCTCCGCGGGATGCTCGGCGAAGAGATCGTACATCGACGTTTGTATGTCCGAGGATTCGAAAAAAGCGATGGTGGCGTTCGATTGCGGGTCCAGATCAATCAGCAGGGTTTTCTTTTTCTTCAGGGCCAGTGCGGCGGCGAGATTGATCGAAGTGGTGGTCTTCCCCACCCCGCCTTTTTGATTGGCGACTGCAATGACAAAGGCCAAGCTTTGCCCCCGCTACTCTCGCTGCAACCGTAGGCCCATATATGGAGGTGCGCGGCCCCGGCCACACTACAAGTAGGCCCACTCTACCCATTTGTCCCGCTCCTGCGCAAGCAAAAAATGCGCCGCTGCGCGGAGCCAGCTGCGTCCTGCTGCTATACTCGTGCGCGTCAATCGGAAACGAAAGCAGGAGCGCAATGGCCACTCCGCCCAGCAACATGCCGCTCGTCGCCGCCGCGCCGCCCGCGGCTGACCGCAAACTTCTCGCGCCATGGTGGCACACCATCGTCCTCGTGCTCTTCGTCTTTGCCACCACCCTTTTTCAAACGCACTCCGCCGCGCGTCTCGACAATCGCCACATCGCGAGCCGCGTCGGGCTCTACTGCTTCATGATCTGCTTCGAGCTCGCGCTTCTGGCCTACGTCTGGTTCGCCGGCGTGCGGCGCAGCGGCACAAAATTCACGGACGTAATCGGCGGCAAGTGGACGCGCGCCGCGGACGCCTGGCGCGACATCGGCGTCGCGCTGGTGTTCTGGATGGTAGTCCTCTTTTTTCTCGGCCTCGCAGGCAGGATCCTGGGCCAAAATAATCAAGTCCAAAAAATTGTGACGGTTTTGATGCCGCGCAGCACGCTCGAAACGATTCTGTGGGTCGCCATGTCCATCTCCGCCGGATTCTGCGAGGAATTCACGTTTCGCGGATATTTGCAGAAACAGTTTTTCGCCGCCACCGGCAGCAACGCGGTGGCTATCGCGGTGCAGGCAATCGTGTTCGGTGCGGCTCACGGCTACCAGGGCGTGAAGGGCATGATCACCATCACTCTGTACGGCGCCCTCTTCGGCATTCTGGCCATGATGCGGAAAAGCCTGCGGCCGGGAATGATCCAGCACGCGATGCAGGACGCGTGCGTCCCTTTCTTCCTCCGGCTTGCAAACTACCTTCAAAAGCTGCCTCATTAATTTCTGATTTTTCTTCGTTGCGAATGGTTGGTCGTGGGTTGCGACGCGGAAACGTTCGACCGCAAGCTTACATTTTGTAACGGCCGAGGTCTTCGTCGTTGAGGTTCTCGAGCCACTTGCGCAATTCCTCGCTCGAGCTTTTTTCGGAGATGGCGCCCGTCTTCTGCGAATGTTTTAGAACTTGATCCTCGACAAAGATGGGGCAATCGAGGCGCAGTGCGAGGGCGAGCGCGTCGCTCGGGCGCGAATCCATGGACATCACCTGCCCATCGCGCTCCATCCATATCAGGGCGTAGAAAGTGTCGTCCTTCAAATCCGAAACGACGACTTTGTGCACGTGCACGTTCAAACCGGTAAGAACATTTTTCAGCAGGTCGTGCGTCATGGGGCGGGGCGTTTGGACCTTTTCAATTTCGAGGGCGATGGCGTTGGCTTCGTGCATGCCAACCCAGATGGGCAGCACGCCCGTGCCGGAGGTTTCTTTCAAAACAACGACCGGCATGTTGGTCACGGGATCCATCATCAGACCTCGGATCTTGACTTCGAGTTCCATGTGGCCTCCGGTGGTCCCTAGAGCGTGTGCTCGCCGGTGAAACTATTGGGTCCGGCGCGCGTCACCCTCACTGAAATGTATTCTCCCAGAAGACTCTCGCGCGCAGAAGTGAAATTTATCATGCGGTTGCTGGAGGAGCGTCCGGCCCACTGTCCGCGAGCGGCGTGGCGCGCGTCCACCAGGACTTCGATAGTTTCGCCGACGAGTTTTTGGTTGCGCACGATCTGAATTTGGCGCTGGTGTTCGTTCAAAACGGCGAGGCGGCGGCTTTTTTCGGCTTCGGGAATGGCGTCGGCCATATCGCGCGCGGAAGTGTTGGGGCGCGGCGAATACGTGAAGGAGAAAATTGCGTCGTATTGCGCGGCGTCGAGCAGGGTGAGCGTCTCTTCGAAGTCCGATTCTGATTCGCCGGGAAAGCCAACGATGATGTCGCTCGTGATGCTGATGGGGCGGCGGGCGGCGCGGATAAATTCGATTTTGCTCAAGTACTCTTCGCGTGTGTAGGTGCGGCGCATGGCGCGCAGGACGCGCGTCGAGCCGGATTGCACCGGCAAGTGGACGTGGTCGCAGAGCGCGGGCGTCTCGTCGATGGCGTCCACAATCTCGCGATGAAAATCATTGGGGTGCGAAGTGGTGAAGCGCACGCGGCGAATGCCCGGGACAGCGGCGACCGCGCGCAGCAGGTCAACGAATTTCCACGCGCGCGGAGAAGGGTCGCGGTAGGAATTCACGGTTTGGCCGAGCAACTGGATTTCGGTGTAGCCCGCGTCGGCCAGGCGCTTGGCTTCAGAGAGCACAGCATCGCTTGCGCGGCTGCGCTCGGGGCCGCGCGTATGCGGGACGACGCAATAGCTGCAGGAATAATCGCAGCCTTCAATGATGGTGATGTAGGCGCGAATGGGATTATCGCGGCGGGTGAGTTCGGTTTCGAAAGTCTCGTCCGTGTCGAGATCGAGGCCGGTGACGCGCCTGCCGCCAGATTCCAGCTGCTCGAGGAGCTCCGGAAGCCTGCGGTAGCTCGCCGAACCGCACACCAGGCTGACCCAAGGCGCGCGCTCGAAAATTTCCTCGCCTTCCTGCTGCGCGAGGCATCCCAGGACGCCGATTATTTTTCCGTTGGCCACCGTTTTCCAGTCACCCAGGCGCGCGAAGACTTTTTGCGCCGCGCGTTCGCGGATGCTGCAGGTGTTGTAAAGAACGAGGTCGGCTTGGGCCGGATTTTCGACCGCGTGATAGCCGCGCCCGAGGAGCAGGCCTGAGACTTTTTCGCTGTCGTGGTCATTCATCTGGCAGCCGAAGGTTTCGAGGTAGAAGGATTTGCCGGTTTCCGCGACGGTGGCAGATTCGCCTTTATTTGGTCCCAGTGAGGGCTGCGAAGCCGCAGGAACGAAGGAGTGCAAGTGCCCGTGCCTTGGGGCTGGCGTGGCCGCGCTGGCGGCTGGCGTTGCGCCGCCTGCAAGCGACTCGATTCCCACGTCGAATGTTCTACTCATGGCGTTGTTCGCATCTTAGCACGGCAACTTCGACCACAGATGAACACAGATAAACACAGATAAAATCCGAGGAGAACTGGAAAGGCAAAGTCCGAAATTTTGGCGATTAGAACGAGGTGCCGTTGTTTGTTTTCTATAAGATAGACGCGATTCTATTCGAACGGTTTGGCGATTAGAAAATGGTGATCCTGACCCGTGCGGCACGACCTGTGTTCGGGCAAGGGATGCGGCGGCGCGTCCTCCGCGAAGCGAGGGCGAACTCGCCCGGTCCCGCGGAAACGTCCGGGACGCGAGATTCGCGGCGCGCGTTCTTTTCGTTGCTTCGCTGCCCATATCAGTTCCCTTTCAGGGGTGTAAAAACACCCGATTTTCACACTAGCACAATGCGGGATCGTTTTTCTATTGTGGAAACTACTTACGGGAGTAACTGCAAGAAAAGAGGAGAGCTAGTTTAGAAAATTTGTGTGTGGACGCGCGTGCCGCGAGAAACTACTGAGCCGAAAGTGGTACTTTCATTGAATGACGGGGCGAGAGGAGACGGCAGCAGAGCGAGAGCGCGCGGGATTGTGCTCGGATTGCACGCATGCGCGACGGGTCGAGTCGGATCGCGGGGCGGAGTTTTATTTGTGCGGGTTGTCGGCGACGGACGCGAGGTTTCCGAAGTATCCGGTGTTGCCGGTGATTCGGTGTGCGGGGTATGCGCCTGAGGATTGAGGGTGCGTGGCTGCGCGGCGACGGCGTCAGGAACAAAAGGCTGCCGCGCTACCCTTCGAGGCTCAGGGCAAAAAGACCGCGGCGCCACATTTAAATCTTAAAACCAAGTATTGCGGCGGTAGTCACGGTAAGCATCGCCGAATTTTGTTTCGAGGACGCGAGCTTCGTTTCGAGCACGCCACACCTGAAGCGGCACCAGCACCGAAAACAGAAGAGGCGGAACCCACCAAGGCGCGGACAAGTAGATCGTCGCTCCGAGGATCAGCAACCCGCCGAAAATGTAGATCGGATTCCGAATTTTGGAGTAAATACCATGCGTGACGAGGCCACGCGCTTCCGCTCGCGCGGTGAAATACGCGCGGAGCTCCAGCCGCGCAACAAGCCAACCGGCGTATCCGGCGACGACCAGTGCTGCTCCTGCGATGTGCTGCGGAGTCCACGGACTGCGGTACCCAACGAATAATAGCGCCAGGCCTGCTGACGCGACTACGATATGCAAATCTGACTTATACAATTTCATCGAACCTCTTGGTTACAAAGGTAGAGTTCTTGGAAAATACGCTAGGGAACGGGTGGAGGGGGAACCGGGTCGGACCAGTGCGCGTTGCGGAATTGCCAGTGGCCACCGCGATACTGCACGACGCCGGTGAAGTATCCGTTCTCCTCGACGTGATGGCCGTCGGCCCACACTTGGAGCTCGTGAAACGGGGCGGCGACGACGGCGAGATCGGGAGCGAGCGGGTCCACGCGTAAATCATCGCCCCATTTGAGGTCGATCTGTTTGATGGCCAGCGCGACCTGCTGAATTCCCGCGGCGGCGTCGGCGCCATTTGCAAAAGCGATTTTGCCGTTGACGGCCATGAAGAATGTGGGCGTGTCGGCAAAATACTTGCGCCAAGCTGCGGGGCCGTCTTGCGTGACGTCGTGAGCTACCTCGCGCATGAAGGCACGCACATTTTCCTGCACGGCGGTTCCTTGCTCGGACGTTAGGGATTGTGCGTCGGCGGGCGCGGGGTGTTGCGCGCCGCATCCTGCAAGCGCCAGCGTTGACAGAAGGAGAGCGTAGAGAGAGGTACGCACGATTGTTTTTATCATCGCGTGCAATGTATCACAGGGAGTAAAGTCTGCCGCGCTAAAGGCCGCGGCGCTACACTTAAACCTTGGGCTGCGAGCCCGTCCGCGTTTTCAGCCCAATTCCGCAAATATGCACGCTAATAGGCGAACATTGCTAGAATGTTTGACGGATAAACCAACTCGGAGGCAATCATGGCGAAAACAGTGGAAGTGGAAATTACGTTTACGGATCGCGCGTCGGGGCCGGGCACGTCCGCCGGGAAATC